>SAMEA3663271__coassemble_86_pt1 | contig 58995 bp, 50 predicted proteins | sample SAMEA3663271__metabat2_low_PE_004 | metagenome-assembled genome bin SAMEA3663271 (sample SAMEA3663271) | pig gut metagenome | biome: pig gut; feature: pig-associated habitat; material: faeces | place: China | collected 2013
CAGGACGCACATCAATTCCGTCTTGAATGAGGAAATCTACCTCTGCCTTATTGCCGGAAATGCTCCAATAGTGTGGCAGATGAAAGCCTTGTGCAAGCAGAGAACCAAGTACAAAGTTCTCTGCTGCCGCTCCCTTAAATTCTTTCAGGAGGCTGCCTTTTGAAATCACAGCTTCGGGAGGCAGTTCTGCCATTGTGCGGAGTATTGCTTGGTCAAGTACATAGACCTTAAAAGCAGATGTGTTCTCGTACTGTTTGAGTGGCAACAGCGGAGTTTCACACGCATAGATGCGATAGACCATACCCGAAAGAACTAACCAATCGAGAGCAGATTCATATTCGCGAGCTCTTGCACCCTCTCGGATAACTCTGAAGATGAATTTCTTGTTTTCTCGGGATAATTGAGAAGGTATGCTTCTCCAAATCTCTTTGATACGTGGAATATCTTTGTCGTCGATATGCTTTGTGAAGTCATATTCGTACGATTTGGTCAGGTCGGCAAGGTCTTTTTCGATTTGTGTTATTCCTTTGCCGTCCAACATATTGCTGCATGGCTTTGGGAGACCTCCACAGACTTGGTATCGTCTGTATTGCTCGGTGAGTTTGTTGAACAGAATTTCGGGAAGCGGTTCCAAGTCTTTAAGTCTCAACTCTGTTTGTCTCATAAGACTTGAATCGCTCATGCGAAGGTATTCACGGAATGTAACAGGGTACATTTGAAGAAAGCTCACCTTGCCTACGGGAAAAGTATTGCTACTCTGACTTGAGGCTTCTTTATCTGATTTGCTTTTTCGGTTTATGGCAACTCCGAGCAAAGAGCCGGCTGCAATGATGTGATAGTTCGGAGCATCTTCCTTAAAGTATTTCAGGGCATTGAGGGCGGGTTTGCACTCTTGGATTTCGTCAAAGAAAATGAGCGTTTCCTCTTCTTTCAAGGGAACATTGGTATAGAGTTCCAAGTCTCCTATGATACGTTTGATGTCTTTTGTTCTCTCAAAGATGCTTTTCAATTCTTCCTGCTTGTCAAAGTTGAAGATTGCAGTGTGTTTGTAATGGGTTTGCCCAAACTCTTTCACAATCCACGATTTACCAATTTGTCTCGCTCCCTGAATGATGAGCGGAGAACGGTCGCTTGAACCTTTCCACTGCTCCAATTTGGATAATATTTCTCTCTCGATTATCATGATGACACGGCTTTCTTTGTCTGCAAAATTACAAAAAATCGTCATTTTTCACACATCAGCTCACAAAAATGTGAGATTTTGCACATTTTTGCCACCTATTTGGTGCAATAGTTGCAAAGCTTTTGACTTCCGTCCGACCAATTTGATGAGCCTCTGTTTGTCTTTTTGGGCTGACACTAACTGTTGGTTGAAAATAAAGTTGTACTTTCGCCGAATTTGAAGTTGTTTTAATCACTAATAAAGAGATAAATATGCCAACAAATAAGAATGCTATTATCAGATATAAAGTTCTTGACGAGATGTTGTCAGACGGGAGTCATTATTATGATATTAATGATTTGACAGAAAAATGTAATAATAGATTACAGGAGTTTCAAATGAGCGTAAGTAGGAGGTGTATTGAAAAAGACATCAAAGCTTTGGAGGATAATCCATTTTATGCAGAGATTGACCGAGGTATTTATTATGGGAAACATTATATCAAATATGCTGACAGCTCTTTTTCTGTGTTCAAAGAGAAATTGTCAAAAGAGGAAAAAAATCTTATCCTTGAATTCCTTAATACAGTAGGACGATTTGAAGGGCTTGAAAACTTTAATTGGTTAGATAAACTTAAGAAAGGACTTGGATTAGAGCTAAAGGAACGAGCAACAATTATAAGTTTTAGCAATAATCCGGATTATTTGGCAAATTCAGACCTTTTTGGTGTTTTATTTGACAAAATCTCCAATCAGGTTGTTATTGAGATAAAGTATCACAAATTTTTGCATTCAGACGTCAAATCGATTGTTTTACATCCGTACTTGTTGAAGCAATACAATGACAGGTGGTATATAATAGGAGCAAGTAGTACTGACAATAAGATTTTGCATTTTGCATTAGATCGTATTGAAGAAGTGATACCAAAACCCGAAATAAAATTTGTTCAGTGTAGGGAAAATTTGACAGAGCGTTTTGAAGATATTGTCGGGGTTACATTGTTGGAGGGAGAACAGATTGAGCATATTGTATTTTGGGTTTCTGATAATTCAAAGCAATATGTTATAACAAAGCCTATACATGGCTCACAAAAAAGGCTAAAAGAGAATGAAGTAAATCTGAGAAAAAAGTATCCGGGTTTAGATAAAGGAGCTTTTTTCTCAATAGATTGTATTCCAAACTATGAATTAGTGAGGGAACTTTGTTCATTTGGTAAAGAGTTGTTAGTCCTTGAACCAAAGTCTATTAGAGATAAAATTTGTATTCGTATTTCGGAGATGCAGGAACAATATTGTAAGCTACGAACATAGAGTTCGTTTAGTAGGAGTACCTTTGCAATCGTAAAACAAATAATGTTTATATGATAAGCAAAAGAACTGACTTTACATTCGTATTCGATTTGGACGATACATTGATAGGAACAAATGTTGTGAATAACATTTCTTATAGAGATGCTATCCGAAAAGTGGTTGATATAGATGTTGTAATCAGTTCGGAACAGCGATTTACGAGAGAGAATTTATCTTCAATTCTCAAAGGATTGCCCGAAGACCAGATATCTGCAATCATAAGTGAAAAGGAGAGACTTTTCTTTCAAAATATCGATAATTCTATACTAAACAAGGATTTGTATGCTATTCTGAGAATTTTATATTTGTGTGGCAACGAGACTATTTTGCTGACAAATTCTCACAAGACAAGAGCGATGCAATTGTGTTCATACTATAGCTTGAGTAAATATTTTCACAAGCAATACTACTTTGAGGATTGTCATCAGAATAAGTATCAATTACTATCGGACAAGGGTTATGATCTTAATAACATTATACTATTTGAAAACGACCCTGTTGCCACACAACTTGCTATAAAGAATGGCATCAACAAAGAAAATATAGTCAAAGTATTATTTAATTAAAAATTTAATGCTATGAAAAAGATAAAAATAGTAGCAAACTTAAGCCGCAATAGACAAGGAGAAGTAAAACCATGCCTCACGAGAGAAGTTTTGGGATTTTATCACGATGATTATCATGGTGGCGGACGTTGGAAGATAGACGGTACAATGGAAAATTTGATTTGTACTCTGAAGAACGACAGGGTTAAGTATTCAGAATCTGTTTTGCAAGATAGCATGAAACGTCTTGGTGATATTCTGAAAGAAGATTTGCCGGCAGTGTTGAGTGAGATGGGATATTCTACTCTCAGAGTATGCGTTGTCCCTCGTTCAAAAAGCGAATCTCATCTTGATGAAGATGAAAAGTTGTTTAGGCAAACAGTTCAAAATGTTGTTAAGCAAACATTTCGTCTTGAAGATGGAACGCATGACATTATCCGACATACCAACACAAGGACAACTCACTCCAACAGAAGTGGAAATGGCGGAGACGGAGATATGCCATACGTTGGAATAACCAATGATACTTGCGACATATCGGATGCCGTGGTTGGTAAGGTCGTCCTATTGATAGATGACCTATACACAAAGAGCGTGAATATAGATGAAGATTGTATTCAAGCCTTGTTGGATAAAGGAGCAAAAGAAGTTGTCTTTTACTCTGTGGGCAGAACAATCAGACGTAGTTTAATCTAATAATACGTATGGCTTATGAATTATACAGAGAATGCCTTGAACATATTGACAGTCAGGACCTATCCAAAGAAAGGTCCTGCTTGGATTGGGGCGCATTTGCAGGGTAATGAAACTATTGACGAATTATGTCAAATGCTTTTGACAGATGAGGAAGAGTTTCTTTCAAGAAGGTGTGACATTGAAGCTGAGATAAATAAGTTACAAGATCACATTGATGGTTTGGTGGCTTTGGGAGATGCAGCTTTCGCTCGCCCAAGAGGAAGTGTCAAGCCGGCAGACAAACCGTATGCTCTGTTTTATCGTGGAGATATATCCTTGTTGCAACAATCAAATCTAAATATTGCTGTTATCGGGGTGCTGAATCCCGATGAAAAAATAGAGCTTACGGAGCGTATGGTAACTCAAGAGATAATACAATATGGGGCTACCATAGTAAGTGGTCTTGCTTTGGGTTGTGATACTATTGCACATAAGACGGCTGTTGAGCATTCTGCAAAAACAATTGCAATTCTCCCAAGTCCGCTTAATGGCATACTTCCCAAAGAAAATATCCGGTTGGCGGAGCAGATTGTAGAAAAGGGAGGTTTGTTGATTAGTGAATACTTTGGCAAACCGAAAAGCAAGTATGATTTGATAAGTCGTTTTGTGGATAGGGATAGATTACAGGCTATGTATTCCGATGCAGTTTTGTTAAGTGCAAGCTATGCTCAGAATAATCAAGGAAATGATTGCGGTTCTCGGCATGCATTGGAAAAAGCCAAACTATATGGCATCAAGAGAGGAGTTATCTACAATGATATGAAGCATATAGACAATCCGATGTATGATTTAAACAGGCAGCTGTTGCGAGAAGACCCATTCGTAATTAGAATAGATTCTTCCAACATGAGTGAAAGCGTCCGACAACTTGTGAATAGGTAGAAAATTATAAATTGCGAATGTAGAGTTCGCAATTTGGATATACCTTTGCAACAACAAATAAAAATAGATGAAATGAAGAAACTAACTAAAGGTAAAGACGACAGTATGAACGAACTTGAAACGTCCGATTGTAAATTGATAGAGATAGATGATTGTGATTACTATGACGAACAAGAGGACTATTATGACGACTATGATGATAGTGAAGAAAGGCACTATGAAGAATTTGCAGGGACTTATGCTCAAGAAGAAGCAGGATACAGTGATGAAGATATTTATGATATTTTTGATGGTAACCCTGAAGCGTATTGGAATATAGATTAGCAATGAATGCTATAAGATATGAGAATAAGTAGTATCTTTGCAAAATAAAAGATTAAGAGTTCTTTGACAATCGGGTCAGCAGACATAAATTTGAAGTAGTCTTGCGTGGTTTTTTTAACCCTGCTTTCCGGCAGATTCGCATGATGTCTCAATGGTCAATCATTGAGATAGTAATGTCATACGTGTAAACGTAAACTTAAGATATACTTCGTATATCATACTATTAGTTATATATAAATAATTATGATATTATCATTTGAATAATTGAATAATTGATATTTATATAAAGAAATGAAGTTTTGTTGCCCGATTGTCATTCTCTTTTGAGAGGAAGTAAGATGGATAGAAATGAAATAGCCTTACGAGCAAGACAAATTGAGACAAAAGAGCAGCTCTTGGATCTTCTCAATATGATTAAACGCGATGAAACGACAAGTGTCTTTTATCCGTTTACAATCAAGCACTTGAATTATTATTGTAATCCCAACAATGTTTTTCATCGATATAAGAAGTTTTCGATTAAGAAAAAGTCAGGAGGCAAGAGACTTATTACAGCTCCGAGAAATCAGAGCTTTATGCTTATTCTTCGGTATGTTAATGAGATACTCAAAGCCGTATATACCCCGTCAGACTATGCAATGGGCTTTGTTGAAGGACGTTCTGTGGTAACTAATGCGGATATTCACAAAGGACAGAATTATGTGTTCAATATAGATATAAAGGACTTTTTCCCGAGTATTGTACAATCAAGGGTGTGGAAGCGTCTCCAGCTTCAGCCGATTTGTCTCAAGAAATCAGTTGCGAGTATTTTAGCAGGATTGTGTTCGATGAAGTTTGTTGCAGAAGATGGCAGCGTGCATTATGTTTTGCCACAAGGATCGCCTACATCTCCAATCCTTACCAATATGATATGTGATAAGCTTGACAGAAGACTCGCAGGTTTGGCAAAAAGATTCAGGCTTAAATATTCTCGATATGCTGATGACATCACATTTAGTTCACAGGAGAATGTTTATCAGTTAGATGGCGATTTTAGAAAAGAGCTAAAACGTATTATTGAAGAACAGGGTTTCAAAATGAATGAAGCAAAGACTCGTCTCCAAAAACGAGGCTCTCGTCAAGAAGTAACAGGTATCATTGTAAATGAGAAACTAAATGTTACTCAAAAATATGTCAGAGATATTCGCAACATTCTTTACATTTGGAGTAGATATGGTTATGACACAGCATACAATAAGTTTCTTCCAAAATACAAATCTGAAAAGACATACCAAAGAAAAGGAAATCCGGATATGGTGAATGTGATAGCCGGAAAACTGCTATACCTGAAAATGGTAAAAGGAGAAGAGGATAGTGTTTATGTTCGATTGAAAGATAAGTTTGATTTATTGACAAATGATATCAAAGACATTAACAAGACCACAGCTCAAGGCGTAACCTACTTTGAAACAACTCCATTATTGACATTTGAGAAAAAGAATAAGACAACAATCAACATATTGTGGTCAAAACCTAACGCAATAAATGCAGATGCAGAATTTGAAGATTCAAATTCTAACAAAAGTCATAGGTATGCACAGTTTATTTTGGGAGGTAAAAAACAAAATGCTTCGGTTCATAAATCGGTGAAAAAAGAAGAGGAAAAGCAAAAAGATATTTTATCAATATCGCATTGTAGAGATGCAAAAGGAAAGCTATTTTGGTTGGTGCATCGCTCTGACAGAATAAATGTTCGACAAGAGCCGGTAGATATTGATGAATTAAATAGAGAATTGGATTATTTCTTAATTTGATAATTATGGATGAAAAGTTGCAAACTGTCCTAAACAAGATTGTGCGTCTATGCTCACAAAATCCCGAGTTTGATATGAAATTACGAAAGCAACTGCGTGTGGCTTCGGCAAACTTTGGTTTGTTAGACGATGAGCGTATAAACCAAATATACGAATATTGTATAGAGGAAGTCATAAGACAACAAGCTACAGAGTTCTATGCAGACTTCCCTTTGTTTACCATAAAGGATGATTTGATTGAAGATTTTGTCCGGATGGAGTTCTTTAGAAGAAAGGATAATTTTGGGGACTTTTGTTTAGCACTTTATCAACAAATAGAGTGTATGACAAATACTATATTGAGCGATGAAAGGTTGTCTGATATTACAAAAAGTATGTGGGAGCTCCCTGCATATCTGAACACAAAAGAATGCAAAAATCCACCTATTTTTGTCAGAAGTTACAGAAGTTATGGGTCTGATTATACAATTGCTAAACTATTGTTCCCTTATGAGAACAAACAATCGGGAAACAGCAATGCTTCTGAAAAAATAGCAATACCATTACAAAAGCAATCTGCAAAAGATAAGATGCGCATAATTGTATATTTTCTTGGGTATAAAGCCATGATGAAGTCCAGCGATTATGATTCGTTTAAGGAAGTTACATCACTATTGAAAGATATCTATCAATGCCGAAATATGAATCATCGTGGAAACTCACCAAGCCCAGAAATACAGGATAGAATCCTTCCCCTAAAATCACTTTATTATTTTAAGTTTCTCGGAGTGTTGGCACAATATGTTGAATACATAAAAGAGGGCTATGATTATCTTCCAACAATATATGCTGAACTTCCAACAATACTAAATCACGCGAAATGACTTATTCCACAAAATGTTTCAATAGCAACTCAGCAATACAAAAAACCAAAAGAGGTTGTCCAAACTTGTCAGACAACCTCTTTTGTTTTTTTTGTAGCGGGAACGAGAGTTGAACTCGTGACCTCCGGGTTATGAATCCGACGCTCTAACCAACTGAGCTATCCCGCCGATTGAGGTTGCAAAATTACAACATTTTTTGATAATGCCAAAAAAATAGCTGTGTTTTTTGCTCTTTTGAGTTCATGTTTTTCTTAAAGCTCTGATTTATAGTTCGTCTTTTAAGTATTTTCCTATGCTGTTTGAGGCAGATTGAGCCAGCTGTTCGGGTGTTCCGCATTCTGCAATCCTGCCTCCGCTCTTGCCTCCCTCGCTTCCCATGTCGATGATGTAATCGGCAACCTTTATGACATCAAGGTTGTGTTCTATCACAAGCATGCTGTTGCCTTTATCGACCAACTTTTGCAGTACTTCCAAGAGTATGCGAATGTCCTCAAAGTGAAGTCCTGTTGTGGGTTCGTCAAGTATGTAGAGTGTGTTTCCGGTGTCTTTTTTGCCAAGCTCGGCTGCGAGTTTTATTCTTTGACATTCTCCTCCCGAGAGTGTGGTGGAGGCCTGCCCCAATGTGAGATAACCCAAGCCCACTTCGTTCACTATGCTCAGCTGTCGTTTGATTTTTGGGTAGTTCTCAAAGAATACCACGGCTTCCGAAAAACTCATGTCGAGAACTTCGTTTATGCTTTTGCCCTTGTACCTTACTTCCAAGGTTTCTCGGTTGTAGCGTTTGCCTCCGCATTCTTGGCAGGTTACGTAAACATCGGGAAGGAAGTTCATTTCAATCGTCTTGACGCCTGCTCCCTGACATTCTTCGCATCTGCCGCCTTTCACGTTGAAAGAGAACCTGCCTGCAGGGTAGTTTCTTATCTTGGCTGTCGGCATTTCGGCATAGAGTTTACGTATCTCGTCAAACACTCCTATGAAGGTGGCAGGGTTGCTCCTCGGTGTTCTTCCTATGGGTGATTGGTCTATTTCTATCACTTTGTCGATGTTGTCTGTGCCTTTTATGTCTTTGTATGGCAAAATCTTCTTTTCGCTCCGGTAAAAGAGCTTGCTGAGAATTGGGTGCAGGGTGTCGTTTATAAGAGAGGACTTTCCGCTTCCCGACACTCCCGTAACGCACACAAAAAGTCCCAACGGAAGATGCAAATCGACGTTTTTGAGGTTGTTTCCGCTCGCTCCCAAGAGGTCGATGTATTTTCCGTTGCCTGTTCTTCGGGTCTTGGGAACTTCAATCTTCTTTTCGCCTTTGAGGTATTGGCAGGTGAGGGAGTTTTGTTGTAAAATCTCTTTCGGACTTCCCATTGCGGTCAGCTTTCCTCCGTTTATGCCTGCTCCCGGTCCTATATCGACAATGTAGTCTGAGGCAAGCATCATGTCTTTGTCGTGTTCGACAACGATGACCGTGTTGCCGGCATCGCGAAGTTGTTTGAGCGATTTTATCAGACGCACATTGTCCGATTGGTGAAGCCCTATGCTCGGTTCGTCAAGGATATACATCACATTGACTAACTTACTTCCTATCTGGGTCGCAAGTCTTATTCTCTGGCTTTCGCCTCCCGAGAGGCTGCGAGAGCTTCTGTTCAGGCTCAGATAGCCCAAACCAACGTCCAGAAGGAAGTTGATTTTGGTGTTTATCTCTCTTAGAATTTCAGAAGCTATCTCTTTTTGTCTTGCTCCGAGGCTTTCTTCGGTCTGTTTGCACCAAAGGGATAACTCTGTCAAGTCCATGTTGGCGAGTTGTGCAATGTTTTTGTCTGCGATTTTGAAGCACAGACTTTCAGCTTTCAATCTGTCGCCATGGCAGTGCGGACAAGTGGTGCTTGACATGAAAGAGGCAGCCCATTTTTGAAGCGATGCAGGCAGAGAGCTGTCGTTAAATTGTGAGCAAATGAAGTTTACCACTCCTCCGAAGTCAGACAACAGACCTCCGTCTTGCTCTTCGCCATACAAGAGTACCTTCATCGCTCTTTCGGAGTAGTCTTCAAATGGTGTATCCAAGTCAAAGCCGTATCGTTTGCCCACAGAGATTATCTTTTTGACAAACCAGCTGTTCATGTTGGGTTTTCCGATTGGTATCAGACCGCCTTGAGCAATGCTCTTTGTCTTGTCGAGTATGATTTTGTCAATATCGACCTGCGTTACCTCACCTAAGCCGTTGCAAACAGGACAAGCTCCATACGGAGAGTTGAAAGAGAAGGTGTTTGGTTCGGGTTCGGGATAGGAAATGCCGGTTGTGGGACACATCAGCAACTTCGAGAAGTGTTTTATCTGTCCTTTTTCGTCCAAAATCATCAAGCTGTTCTTTCCGTGCTTGAAAGCTGTTTCCACCGACTTTTTTAATCTTTCCTGTTTTCCCTCGGACGAAATACGCAACTTGTCGATAACTATCTCTATGTCGTGAACCTTATATCGGTCGGTTCTCATTCCGCTTGTTATGTTGAAGATTTCTCCATCTACCCTGACCTTTAAGAAACCTTTTTTCGCAATCGACTCAAACAGCTCTCTGTAATGACCCTTTCTGCCCTTGACAACAGGGGACAAAATCACTATCGAACTATCGTCATAGCGTTTTGTAATCTCGTCCAATATCTGTTTCTCGGTATATTTCACCATCTTTTCGCCCGTATTGACCGAATAGGCCTCCGACACCCTTGCAAACAACAACCTCAAAAGGTCGTAAATCTCGGTTGTGGTGCCGACCGTGGAGCGAGGATTTTTGTTTGTGGTTTTCTGTTCAATCGAAATCACGGGAGAAAGACCCGTAATCAGCTCCACATCGGGCTTGCTTATTGAGCCGATGAAGTTCCTGATATAAGAAGAAAAGGTTTCCAAATATCTTCTCTGTCCTTCGGCATAAATTGTGTCGAAAGCAAGAGAACTTTTGCCGCTTCCGCTCAATCCGGTTATCGTAATGAGAGAATTGCGAGGCATCGACAGCGATATGTTTTGAAGGTTGTGCGTCTTGGCTCCAAGTATCTCGAGTTTGTCGTCAGTCATTGTCTTTTTATGATTTTGGTTTTTGGGCTGCAATTATACGAAATTTCGCCGTTTTGGCAAGACAGAAGAGCAAAAAACCAAGAAAAAGAACAAATTTTTGTGCATGATTGTTGATTTTGTACTAAATTTGCCGACTGAAACGTTTTGAGAATAATAAACCGAAAAAGAACAACCAAATCATGAGAAGAAAACTTTGTACAATCGTTTTGCTGTCTGCTGTGGCTTTTACAGCCTGCAACGGCAACCTATCAAAAGAAAGAGAAAAACAATTGCAGGATTCCTTTGCTGCCGTAATGTCAAACAAAGATGCAGAATTGGAGACCTTGTTTCAACAACTTAACGAGATTGACGCAAGCCTCGGAGAAATTGCCAAAACATACGGTGAGGTGGCTCAGGCTTCCGACATTTCGGGAGAAGTGAACAAAGATGCGGTATCGAGCATCAGAAGCAAGATAACCACAATCAGCAACATTCTTGCCTCAGATAGAGAAAAACTTGCAGCCGTAAGTGCAAGAATAAGCAAGAATCAACGCCAAAACAAACAACTTCAAACCTTTGTGAGCAACCTCGAAGAGAGAATAAAAGAGCAAGAAATGCAAATACAATCTCTTACCGAAGAGTTGCAAAAGAAGAACGTCAAGATAGACGAACTTACAAAGAACGTGGAAAACCTTGAGAGTGCATCAAAGCAGAAAGACAAGAAGATAATGCAGATAGAAGATGAGAAAAACACTGCATACTTCGCAATAGGAACCAAGAAAGAACTCAGAGCAAAGAACCTTATCGACCGCAAGGGAGGATTTATCGGATTGGGCAGGGCAGATGTGCTTTCAAACAACACTGACTTTGCTTCATTGACCAAGATAGACACAAGAAACACACAAGAAATACCATTGACGGGAAAGAAAATCAAAATCGTTACTTCACACCCTACAAGCTCTTACTCTTTGGAGGGAGACGAAACGCGACCAACCTCAATCCGTATTACCAATCCCGACTTATTCTGGAAAGCAAGCAAGTGTTTAATCATCATGGTCGATTAAGCAATTTTGCAAATATCACAAAAAGGAAGACGAAACCACAAATCGCCTTCCTTTTTTTGTAAAACGCCGATTTGTTTGCTGTGTATTTGGTTGCATTACAATAAACTCTTATCTCTGCGGTTGGTATCCCAAACACATTGTTATGAACAAGGCTGCACAAGACAGAATAATATCGTCAATCCAGAAGCATTTCGCTACTCAGCCTTTTCAAATATGCCGACATGATTTGCCAATCAGAGCAACTGCTTAATCAACAAGTTGATTTGCTTGAAGAAGGCCCGTTGCTTCCTTTTGCACAAGAGACGGCGAACAATGATAAAATATTGATATATGAGAGAAATTGTTAAAGATAAGGGCAGGGTGGACACTCGTTTTCGGTTTTGGAATAGTGAGAATATGTCAAAAAAGCGACAAAAAACTGCAAGAATGGGTATCTTGTGCCTTAGAAGTTTGGTTAGTTACGAAATAATTAGTAATTTTGTAGTCCGTAAGGACGTTTGAAGAACGTAAAAATGAAGTATAAACATCAAAAACGATAGAAATAATGGATAAATTGCTTTTACTGGGTGACGAGGCCATAGCACAAGCTGCAATAGATGCAGGTTTGTCAGGCGTTTTCGCCTATCCGGGAACCCCTTCAACCGAGATTACGGAGTATATTCAAGACTCCAAACAAGCAAAAGAATTGGGAATAAGAAGTAACTGGGCTGCCAATGAAAAAACTGCAATGGAAGCAGCGTTGGGAATGAGTTATGCAGGAAAGCGTGCAATGTTTTGTTGCAAGCATGTGGGAATAAATGTTGCGGCAGACCCATTTATGAACTCTGCAATAACGGGAGCAAACGGCGGATTGATATATGTGGCTGCCGATGACCCTTCGATGCACTCTTCTCAAGACGAACAAGATTCAAGATTTTACGGAGACTTTGCTCTAATCCCCGTGTTGGAACCTTCAAACCAACAAGAGGCATACGATATGGTACATTACGGATTTGAACTCTCAGAAAAACTGCACACTCCTGTGATGATGAGAGTTACAACCCGCATGGCACACTCTCGTGCCGGCGTTGTGAGACGTGATGTTACCAAACAAAATTCTCTTCGCTTGCCCGAAAAGAAAAATCAGTTCATCTTGTTGCCAGTAAATGCAAAGGTACAATACAAAGACTTGATTTCAAAGCAAGATTTGTTTGTTGAGCAGAGCCAAACTTCGGGATTTAACAAATATATAGACGGAAAAGACAAGTCGATGGGTATTGTTGCCTGCGGAATTGCATACAACTACCTTATGGAGAACTATCGCAACAGTGAGTGTCCTTATCCTATATTGAAGATTTCTCAATATCCTATGCCGCAAGAGCTTCTCAATCGCTTGTATGAGGAATGTGATACAATTTTGGTGCTTGAAGAAGGTCAGCCATTGTACGAAAGACTTATCAAAGGCTTGTTGAACAAGGGCAAAACGATAAGAGGTCGCTTAGATGGTACGTTGCCGAGAATGGGAGAGCTAAATCCAAATCTTGTGGGCAAGGCTTTGGGATTGAATGTCAAGGAGGGCTTCCCTGTTCCTTCGTTGGTTGCTCCTCGTCCTCCAAAGTTGTGCGACGGATGTCCTCACTTCGATTCATACACTGCTTTGAACGAAGCGATGAAAGAGCATGGAGAATATAAGGTGTTTGCCGACATAGGTTGCTATACCCTTGGTGCGTTGCCTCCTTTGAAAGCTATCTATACCACAGTCGATATGGGAGCTTCGATAACCATGGCAAAAGGTGCTGCAGAGGCTGAGTTGAGACCTACGGTTGCCGTTATAGGAGACTCAACCTTCACCCACTCGGGCATGACAGGCTTGTTGGATTGCTGTGTAGATAATGTTCCGGTAACAATCATGATTTTGGACAACGGAATAACAGGTATGACAGGTTCGCAAAAGTCATCTGCAACAGGCAGAATTGAAAGCATCTGTCAGGGTATAGGAGTTGCACCCGAACATATAAGAGTTATCAACCCTCTTCCAAGCAAGCTCGAAGAGAATGTGAGAGTTATCAAAGAGGAATTGGAATATCAAGGAGTTTCTGTCATAATTCCGAGAAGAGAGTGCATCGTTTGGGCAAACAAGAAACGTAAAATGGCAAAGAAACAAGCAAAGTAAAACCAAACAAAGGAGATTATAAAGATGAAAATAGACATAATATTGTGCGGAGTAGGCGGTATGGGAGCATTGAGTTCGGCAGCAATCATATCGAAAGCAGCACTTGAAATGGGAATGTACATGAAGCAAGCCGAAACTCACGGAATGAGCCAAAGAGGAGGAGATGTGCAATCACACCTTCGCCTTTCAGACCAACCTATTGCCTCAGACCTTATTCCCGAAGGAGAATGCGATATCATTCTTTCGGTAGAACCAATGGAAGCATTGCGTTATCTTCCGTTCCTCAACCGCGAAACAGGCTGGGTAATCACCAATCAAAACCCATTTGTCAATATTCCGAACTATCCTGAACACGAAGCAGTGTTGGCAGAGGTGAGAAAGGTGAAGAACCACATCTTATTTGATGCCGACAAGATTGCAAAAGAAGTGAACAATCCTAAGGGAACTAACATGGTTGTTCTCGGAGCAGCTTCAAAATATTTGGGAATAGACATCGAAAAGTTGGAAGCAGCCGTGAGAAGCAACTTTGCAAGAAAAGGCGATGCGGTGATAGATGCAAACATAGCAGCATTGAGAGCCGGAAGAGCCGTTGCAGACCAAATATAAGACACTTTGAATTAAACAGAAAGCACCGAAATGTAATAGTTTCGGTGCTTTATTGTTTTGTGTAGGCAGATATACAATATATAATATGGAAATCATACTCGGATTTGGCAGCAACATTGGCAACAAACAAGCAACAATAGAGCAGGCGTACGATATGCTCGCAAAAACCCTCGGAAAGATGAAGGCTTGTTCCTCTTTTATCGAAACAGAGCCTTGGGGATTTGAGAGCAAAGACAAGTTTATCAACTCGGTTGCAGTGTTTGAAACACTCCTTTCGCCTTTGGAAGCACTGAAAGTGTGCAACGAAACTGAATATGCCCTTGGCAGAAGACGCAATAACGAAGTCGGCTATTCTTCTCGCACGATAGACATCGACATTTTGTTTTGTGAAGACAGGATAATCTCCACCGAACAGCTGCAAGTACCTCATCCTTTGATAGACAAACGCAACTTTGTTCTCATACCCCTCAAAGAAATCGTTCCCGACTTCGTTCACCCACTTCTGAATAAGAAAATAAAAGACATATAATCGCAAAAGAAACTGCGGTTTTGGTATTACCAAAAATTTTTCCTTGTTGGTAATAGTATTACCACGCCCATGGTAATACCATTACCAAGCTGTGGTAATCCGATTACCTTCCCATGGTAATACCATTACCACGCCGTGGTAATCCGATTATCACAGATTGGAGTGTATTTTAAGTCCTGTTTATAGTTTTCAAACGTGGAAAAAGTTTCCGCAAAAGAGCGACAATACAAGAAGAACACAAGATATTCCGAAATGATGTCGGCGAATGCGGATTTCGGAGAGGTATTTTTCAGATAATTTGAATTGATTAAATGAGAAAAAATTGCTCTTTGAGCAAATTTTTCATCGCTTTTCATTGCGAAATATCGAAGAATGCGGCACAGATTTTTGTGGTATTGCAAAAGCATTTTGCTGCCATGCAATCAAAAAAGTATCGAAACAACAGAGCTTGTCGGTTGTGTTGTTGTACAATCTTGGCGAATATAAGTGCTTGAAAGACAAAAGAAAAAGGGGCAAGCAAGCTCGCCCCTTTCATTTTGTACATCTGGCCGGAATCGAACCGGCACGGGTTTTACCCCACTAGATTTTGAGTCTAGCGCGTCTACCTGTTCCGCCACAGATGCCCCTCATTTGCGATTGCAAAGGTACGACATTTTTTGAAATCTGCAAATATTTTCGCTTTTTTTTTTCGATTTGAGAAATTGTCCGTAACTTTGCAGCCTCAAAATCAGTCATTCTTTATAAGAGAAAATTATGTCAGATACTAAACAAAAGGATACAACGGCACTATTTACAGGAAGGGCAACGCACTATCTTGCAAATAAAATATCGGATGTATATCAGAAACCACTGGGTAAGTCAATCGTTTTGCAATATGCAGACGGAGAGTTTCAACCATCTTACGAGCAGAATTTGAGAGGTTGCGATGTGTTCATCATTCAATCGACTTTTGCTCCTTCGGACAACCTTATGGAGTTGTTGATGCTTGCCGATGCAGCCAAAAGAGCTTCTGCAAAGAGAATTATTGCAGTCATTCCTTACTTTGGTTTTGCTCGTCAGGACCGAAAAGACAAGCCGAGAGTTCCGATTGCAGCCAAATTGGTTGCCGATTTGTTGCAAACAGCAGGCGTAAGCCGAGTAATCACCATGGATTTGCACGCAGACCAAATTCAGGGATTCTTCAATATTCCGGTCGATCACTTGTTGGCATCTTCCATATTCATACCTTATTTGAGAGGACAAGAAGTTGCAACAGAAGACCTCTTGTTTGCCTCACCCGATGTTGGAGGAACAAAGAGAGCAAGTCAATATGCAAAAACCTTGGGAACAGGTTTTGTGATGTGCTACAAGCAGAGAAACAAACCAAATGAGATAGGTACGATGCAGTTGATTGGAGATGTGAAGGACAAACACGTCATTTTGGTCGATGACATTGTCGATACGGGAAACACTCTTTGCAAGGCAGCAGAGCTTATCAAGTCTTGCGGAGCTGCAAGCGTAAGGGCAATGATAACTCACCCCGTGTTGAGCGGAGAGGCTATGGAAAAGATAGAATCGTCCTGCATGGAAGAATTGATAGTTACCGATACCATTCCTTTGAGAAGAGAAAGTCCGAAAATTAAGGTTCTTTCCACAGCTTCCATATTTGCAGAAGCAATCAGAAGAGTTGAGAACTATGAATCGATAGCCGATTTCTATGAAATAGCAGTTAAACAAAAAGGTGTTGTAGAGAGATTTTAGCAACGCCCTATCATTATTTAATAACAACAAAAAAACAAATTAACAATGTACACAGTATCTATGAGCGGTTCTCCAAGAGAGAACGTAGGGAAGAAAGATGCAAAAGCATTACGCAAACAAGGATTGGTTCCTTGTGTTGTCTATGGAGGCAGCGGAGAACAAGTAAGATTTACCGTAGAACAAAAGGCTTTCAAACCTTTGTTGTTTACTCCCGACACACACTATGTTGAGTTGGAAATCAAAGGCGAGAAGTTCCGTGCAATTCTTCAAGACATACAATACCACCCTGTTACAGATGAGGTTTTGCATGCAGACTTTTTGAGAATATTTGACGACAAACCGGTTTCGGTTGCAATTCCTGTAAAAACGGTAGGCACAGCTCCCGGAGTATTGCAGGGAGGTAAGTTGATGACCAAGATAAGAAAATTGAAAGTAAAAGGCTTGCCTGATGCAATTCCTCAGTATGCAGAGGTATCAATCGACGGTTTGGGAATAGGACAAGGCGTAAAGGTTGAACAAGTAAGCATAGAAAACGTAGAATTGTTGGATGTGAAGTCAAGCGTTATCGTTTGGGTAAAACCAACTCGTGCTTCAGGAAAGTAATGTTTGAACATAATTATTGTGATGAGGCTGCATGGATTATTCTTGCAGCCTCAATTTTTTGAGATATGAAGTATTTGATAGTAGGACTTGGCAATCCGGGCGAAGAATATGAGCAAACACGCCACAATATAGGCTATATGGCATTGGACAGGTTCGTAAAAACAATCAACGAAGAAAATCCGGCAAACTCATGCAGCTTCTCAATCGACCGTCATGCATACGTTGCACAAACAAAAGTAAAAGGCAGGTCGTTGGTGTTGGTCAAGCCCACAACCTTTATGAACCTCAGCGGCAAGGCTGTGAAGTATTGGTTGGACAAGGAGATAATTCCTGTCGAGAATATGTTGATTATTGTCGATGATTTGGCATTGGACTTGGGAGCGATACGCCTGAGAATGGGAGGAAGCGACGGAGGACACAACGGATTGAAAGACATAATCGCTTCACTCGGTCATAACAAGTTCAATCGCCTGCGTTTCGGAATAGGAAACAACTTTGCACGGGGCAGACAGATAGATTTTGTTCTCGGCAAGATTGAAGGTGAAGATTGGAATGTTGTAGATGAAAAACTAAATACCTGCTGCGATATAATCAAATCCTTTGTTACAATCGGCATGGACCGAACAATGAACCTTTTTAACCGAAAGTAGTTCGGCGTTTTTTCAAAATAGTGGTTTTCAGAAAGTTGATTTGTCTGATTTGTTCAGTTCTCTGAGTTTTGCATACTTCCAAAAAGTATAAATTGCAGAGAGTGTGCATATCTGGAAGCCTGCATAGCCGTCTGCAATGCCTGCCTTAAAGAAATAATCTCTCACAAATTTCCATGCAGGTCGAAGCAAGATTTTTGCAAAGGAGGCTTTTCTGCCTTTTTTGTGAGCCTCTTGTGCAGAGAGAGAGGAGTATTTGTCTATTCTTGCGATGTGATCCGAAATGTTTTTGTACGAATAGTGAAGCAGGTCGCCTTTCAAGCGGATTATTTTCGCATTTTCAGGTATCGACAGGGTCTCATGCACAAACTCTCCCTGCCATTTTACGGTTTTTCGGTTAAAAACTCTGATTTTTCTGTCGGGATACCAACCGCAATGCTTTATCCAATGTCCGCAATAGTTTGTAAGACGAGATAACTCGTAAGTTTGCAGAGGGTTATCGTCTTTTGCTTTCAGTTGTTTTATGCTTTCGGCAAGCTCTTCTGAGATAACTTCGTCAGCATCTACCGAGAGGATTGTGTCATATTTTGCAAGAGAGTTTGCATAGTTCTTCTGCTCGGTGTAACCAAGCCACTTTTGTGAGAAAACTCTCACCTTGTCAAAACTCGATGCTATCTTGCAAGTGTCGTCTTGCGAAAGTGAATCCACAACCACAATGTCGTCTGCAACGCTCTGCAAAGCATTCAGACAGCGTGCAATATTATCCTGCTCGTTGCAGGTTATGATGACGGCAGAAAGCAACACGACTATTATCGTACTTGTTCTACATCTTTGAAAACGAACTCTTTGACCGATGGAAGCAAACTATTTACATCTATTATGTTGATTGCTTGTTTCTTTATCGTCTTGTCGAGTTCCATTCCTATCTTTTCGGCATATCCGTCGGCTGCTTTGGCAGAAAATTCAACGTATATGGTAACATTTTTCGGGCGTCTTTCGACAGCAGACACGAAGTCCTTGTGTGCCCATACCGATTTGATGTCATAATTTTCAAGAGCCGACAGAATTTCCGCAAGCAATTTTCGTCTGCTTCGCCTTGCCCACCAGCCGGGTTTTCTTTCTTTGGTTTTCAACCCTTTGGAGAGTTGTTTGTTAGCTTGTTTGTCTATCATCAGATGAGAAACGCTTCTGTTAAATCCTTATAATTTCACAAGTCCTGCAAAACCCATGAATGCCATTGCAAGAATGCCTGCGGTAATCAAAGCAATCGGAATGCCTTTCACTCCCTTTGGAACTTCCACAAGTTCGAGATGCTCTCTCAAACCTGCAAATATGACCATTGCGAGGGTGAAACCCAACGATATACCGATAGCGTAGGTAATTCCTTCCAACAAATTGTAGCCCTTTTGTACGACTAAAATAGATATACCCAAAACTGCACAGTTTGTTGTTATAAGAGGCAAGAACACTCCCAAAGCCTGGTAAAGCGAAGGACTGATCTTTTTCAAAATAATCTCAACCATTTGCACCAAGGCGGCAATCACGAGAATGAACACGATGGTTTGCAAAAATTCTATGCCAAATGGCACTAACACAAACTTTTGTAACAAAAATGTAACGATTGTAGAGAGTGTCATCACAAAGACAACTGCTGCTCCCATGCCTGCTGCGGTGCTGACCTTGGTCGAAACACCCAAGAAAGGGCAAATTCCCAAAAACTGGGATAAGATAACATTATTCACAAACACAGCGAAAATGATAATAGTAATGTATTCCATATCTGTTGAACATTATTTTTATTCTGCAAAGCTAAGACTTTTTTTTCAAATCCCGATAAGAAAAAAAGATTTTTTTTGGCTTCTGTGATCTTCCTTTATGTGTTTGTCTTTGAAAAACACCGACTTGTGTTGTAGAAAAATGATTTTTGTTTTGTAATTTTGCCAAGCGTAACACCAAAATCAAACAAATGAATTTCTTTTACAGAGAACTCGGCTCTTTTGAGGGCAGAACACTGATGATTGTTCACGGTTGGCTCGGCATGAGCGAACATTGGCTTAGCATAGGCAAGTATTTGGCAGATATTGGTTATCACGTCATTATACCCGATTTGCCAAACCATGGCAGGAGTTTTCATACCGATATGTTTTCTTACCAATCGATGGCAAGATTTCTTCACGATTTTCTCGCCAATCACTCTTGCGGCAAACCAATTCTTGCAGGTCATTCGATGGGAGGAAAAATTGTAATGACGATGCTTGATTTGTATCCCGACGATTACCAATCGGCTGTGATAATCGACATACTTCCCAAAGCCTATCCCGATTTGTGCAAAAGCGGAGGAATTGCCGATTTGATAAGTCGCACAAACCTTTCTGCATTTGAGGGCAGAAGCGACTTACTCTCTCATTTCAAGAGCTTTGTGAGCGACAAGGGTTGGCTGGCTCTGCTTATGCAAAATGTAAGCGTTGAACATCAAAAAACAAAACGCCCTTTCGCTGCAACAAAACGCCGTTTCATCAAAATAAAACGCCGTTCTATTTTGCCAAAACGGCGTAAGAATTTGCTCAGGTGGAAAAGCAATGCTCCGATGATGTCAAAATACATGAACCAAGTGGCAGGAGAAGTCTCTCTAAGTGTCTGCAAACTACCTGTTTTGCTTATTCGTGGAGACAACAGTGAGTTTACCTTGGAGCAAGACTTGCACTTGTTTTCCGATTTGTACCCAAACTCACAAATAATCACCATAAGAGACGCCTCACACTGGGTATTTGTTGATAAACCTGCACAATTTGTGAAAGAATTTGCCACATATCTCGAACAAATTGCACAATAAGACACATTTTTATCTTATCTTTGCAAGATAAAGTTCCAAACATGGTGATACAGACAGAGATAATACTTTTGGTTTTGTCGGTTTTGTTTTTCCTGAGCGTCTTTGCGGGAAAGGCAAGCTCCAAGTTGGGTGTTCCCGCTCTGCTTTTGTTTCTTGCAGTCGGTATGTTGTGCGGCTCTGACGGCTTGGGAATACAATTTGACAACATTTACGTGGCACAGGCAATCGGAACGGTGGCTCTTTGTATCATTTTGTTTTCCGGAGGTATGGATACAAAGCTCTCAGAGGTCAAACCGATAATGTATCAGGGAGTTATACTCTCTACCATCGGGGTTTTGCTCACTGCACTCCTTACGGGAGTTGTGATATGGTTTCTTCTTGGTAAGACACTTCCTGCGGCAGGTATAGGCTTTGTGGCATCTTTGCTTTTGGCTTCCACAATGGCATCAACCGATTCGGCATCTGTATTTTCCATTTTGAGAGGCAAGAACCTCAATTTGAAGCACAACCTTAGGCCCATGTTGGAGCTTGAAAGCGGAAGCAACGACCCTATGGCATATATGCTTGTGGTAACCATACTCGGAGCAATGAGTAAAGGTGCTGTTTTGTCATGGTACTTAATTGTTTTGCAACTCCTTATGCAAATAGTCATAGGAGCGGTGGCAGGATTTTTGCTCGGAAAATTTGCAGTGTGGGTTATCAACCGCATAAAAATAGAAAACGATGCACTCTATCCCATTTTGGTATTAACCTTCTGCATCTTCATTTTCTCCTCAACCTATTTTCTGCAAGGCAACGGCTATCTTGCAGTATATATCGGAGGATTGGTAATCGGCAATTCCAAGTTTGTACACAAGCGATCTTCGATGAAGTTTTTTGAAGGCTTGGCTTGGCTTTTTCAACTGATAATGTTCCTCACTCTCGGACTGCTTGTAAATCCGAGAGAACTTGTTCCTATCATAGTTCCCGGGCTGATAATAAGCCTTTTGATGATATTTTTCACCAGACCTTTGGCAGTCTTTTTGAGCCTTTTGCCATTTAGGAAGATGACGTTGAAAGATAAAACTTACGTCTCTTGGGTCGGATTGAGGGGAGCGGTGCCTATAATTTTTGCAATCATGCCTTTGGCTCAGGAAGTTGAGGGAGCAAGGATAATTTTCAACATTGTCTTTCTCTGTACCTTGGTTTCGCTTTTGGTTCAAGGCACATCGCTGCCGCTTGTCGCCTCATGGCTTGGCTTGGCAGAGAAAGCAAAAAAAGAAAACAAGCTCAAAGACTTTGATATTGATATTTCGAGCGACATAAAGACCGTTTTGGCAGAGGTGGAGCTTGAAGAAAAATCGTTTGAAAGCGGAAACAGACTGATGGATATTAAGTTGCCCGAAAATTCTCTTGCAGTCATGGTCAAAAGAGAAGACAAATACTTTGTTCCCTCGGGCAAAACCCATCTGCAATCAAAAGATAAATTGCTGATAATGACCGATGACCACATCAGTTTGGAGCAAGTGTATCAAAAATTGAACATCAAACAAAAATAATTTGAGAGAGCAAAAGAACAAAAGACAAAAATAAGTAGAACAACAAAACATAAACACTATGAAAATATTAGTCTTAAACTGCGGAAGCAGCTCTATCAAGTATCAACTGATAGACATGGATAACAACGCCTGCGTAATGGCAAAAGGATTGTTGGAAAGAATAGGTTTGGAAATGGGAGAATTTACTCACAAACCTGCAGGCAAAGAGAAATATTACACAAAAACTCCGATACCTGACCACAAATGTGGAATAAAACTTGTGTTGGACGCTTTGATTGACCCGAAAATGGGAGTGATTTCCTCTTTGGAAGAAATAAATGCCTGCGGACATAGAGTAGCTCACGGAGGAGAAATATTCAAGCAATCTGTTTTGATTGACCAAAAGGTAAAAGAACAAATCAGAGAGTTGTTTGCCTTGGCTCCTTTGCACAATCCTGCAAACCTTCAGGGCATTGAGGCAATGGAAGCCATATTGCCGGGCGTTGCTCAGGTCGCTGTGTTTGACACATCGTTCCATCAAACCATGCCGGAAGAAGCATACTTGTACGCAATCCCTTACGAGTATTACCAAAGCGACAAAATAAGACGCTACGGCTTCCACGGAACTTCTCACAGGTTCGTTGCACCAAAGGCAGCTCAAATGGCAGGAATGGATATCAACAATTCAAAGATAATATCATGCCACCTTGGTTCGGGAGCATCAATATGTGCGGTAAAGAACGGCAAGAGTGTTGATACTTCCATGGGCTTTACTCCTGTTGAGGGCTTGATAATGGGTTCTCGTTGCGGAGATTTGGACTTGGGAGTCCTATTATATATTGCCGAAAAGGAGAATATGTCAATCAAAGAGATGAACAACTTCATCAACAAGAAATGCGGCTTGAACGGAATTACGGGAGGCGTTGTCGATATGAGAGACATAATGGCAGGAAAGAGAGAAGGAAAGCAGAGAGAGACATACGCTTTCGATATGTTCGCATACAGAGTGAAGAAATACATAGGTGCATACGCTGCGGCAATGGGTGGAGTTGATATAATCTTGTTTACGGGCGGTATTGGCGAGAATGCTTGGTGGCAAAGGCAGGAAATTTGCAGGGGATTGGAGTTTCTCGGAGCCGAGATTGACATTGAGCAAAACGAAGCCATGGCAGGCAAGGACGGAATCATATCCAAGGCTGACAGCAGGGTGAAAATCCTTTCTGTTACCACAGATGAAGAACTTGTGATTGCACAAGACACCTACTCAATCGTTAAATAAAAAGAATGAAAAGGTTTGCAGATTTTTTGATGTGGCTCGGAGGCTGGAAGTTGATAGGCGAACCTGAACCCCAAATGAAGAATTGCGTCTTTATCGAAGCCCCTCATACTTCTATGTGGGACTTCGTGTGGGGACGATGCGGCTTGTGGAAATTGGGAGTCAATGCTCATTTTTTCATAAAGAAAGAATTGTTTTTCTTTCCTCTCGGTCCTATTTTGAAGGCTCTCGGAGGTGTTCCGGTAGATAGAAAAAAGGGAGCGGGAATGGTTGAACAGGCTGTGAAGCATCTTCAAGAGAGCGACGACTTTTCAATAATCATCACTCCCGAAGGCACTCGCAAATATACAGACCGCTGGAAGAAAGGATTTTATCACATTGCCATGAAAGCTCAAAAGCCGATTTACCTTGCGTGGTTGGACTATGAGAAGAAGCAAGGGGGCAGTGGTCCTATTTTTTACCCTACAGGCAATTACGAAGAGGACATCAAAAAAATAGAAGAGTTCTATCGGGACAAGGTAGCGAAGTATCCCGAGAACTTTAACCTTAGTAAACAATATCAGAACAAAAAACAATAAATATGTTACGAACTCATACTTGTGGAGAGTTAAGACTTGATGCCTGCGGACAAAGAGTTGTGCTTGCAGGTTGGCTGCAACGTTCGAGAGATTTGGGAGGCATGACTTTCATTGACCTTCGCGACCGTTACGGACTTACTCAGCTTGTTTTCAATATGGAAACTAATGCCGAATTGTGCAATATGGCTCGCACGCTCGGAAGAGAATACGTTTTGCAGGTTGAAGGCGTGGTTTCGGAAAGAAGCAACAAGAACAAAAATATTCCCACGGGAGACATCGAAATCTTGGTTGAAAAAATCGTTGTCTTGAATAAAGCCAAGACACCGCCGTTCACCATTGAGGACAACACAGACGGAGGTGAGGAATTGAGAATGAAGTATCGTTATCTCGACCTTCGGAGAAATTGCGTCAGGAAAAACATCGAGTTGAGACATCGTTTGTCGATTTTGATACGCAACTATATGAACGACAAACAGTTTATGGAGATAGAAACTCCTTTTCTCATTCGTTCAACTCCCGAAGGTGCAAGGGACTTTGTTGTTCCGAGCCGTGTCAATCCAAACGAATTTTATGCCCTTCCTCAGTCCCCTCAGACTTTCAAGCAGCTGTTGATGGTTGCAGGTTACGATCGCTATTTCCAAATCGTCAGATGCTTCAGAGACGAAGACCTCAGAGCCGACCGTCAGCCCGAGTTTACTCAGGTCGATTGCGAAATGAGCTTTGTCGAACAAGAAGATATTTTGCAAATGTTTGAAGGCTTGATGAAATATCTGTTCAAGCAGGTGAAGGGAATAGAGATTGGCGACTTTCCACGCATGACATACGCCGATGCGATGAGGTATTACGGTAGCGACAAGCCCGATACTCGTTTTGAGATGAAGTTTGTGGAACTCAATGAGTTGATGCAAGGTTGCGGATTTTCGGTTTTTGACAATGCAGAGCTTGTTGTTGGAATTTGTGCCGAAGGTTGTGCAAAATATACTCGCAAACAGCTTGACGAGCTTACCGACTTTGTCAAACGTCCTCAGGTTGGAGCGAGCGGATTGGTGTATATAAAGTACAATGAAGACGGTTCGTTCAAATCATCTGTCGATAAGTTCTATTCGGTTGAGCAGTTGCAAAAGGTTGCTGAGCAATTCGGTGCTAAACCCGGCGACTTGATGCTCGTAATGGCAGGAAAAAGAGAAAAAACTCAGACGGCACTCTGTTCACTTCGTCTCGAAATGGGTTCACGTCTCGGTTTGAGAGATCCATTCAACTACAAACCATTGTGGGTTGTTGATTTCCCATTGTTGGAATGGGACGAAGAAACTCAGCGTTACTATGCCAAGCATCACCCTTTCACTTCCCTCAAAGCAGAAGACTATCCTTTGCTTTTCACCAAGCCGGGTGAGGTTCGCGCAAATGCGTATGACTTGGTCGTAAACGGAACTGAAATTGGCGGAGGCTCAATCCGAATTTATGACAGGCAGATGCAGAACGATATGTTCAAGGCATTGGGATTTAGTGAAGAAGAAGCACAGAAACAATTCGGCTTCTTGTTGAACGCATTTGAGTATGGAGCTCCTCCTCACGGGGGAATTGCTTTCGGCTTTGACCGAATGTGTTCGATGTTTGCAGGAGTTGAGACGATAAGAGACTTTATCGCCTTCCCTAAGAACAACAAAGCCAGAGATTTGATGATAGAAAGCCCGTCCGAAATCTCGCAATCACAGTTGGAAGAGTTGAATATAGCACTCATTCCCAAGCAAATGTAGGCTTTACTTTGGTGATTATATATATCCGAGGCAGGCAAGCGATTGTCTGCCTCTTTTTATTGTCCTAAAAAAACGCCGATTTATTCTGAAAAAACGGCGTTTCACCAAAATAAAACGGCGATTTGTCGAAATAAATCGGCGTTTTATTTCTACAAAATGAAGATATTGAAAATCAGATGCTTAGTATTGCTGAAAAAGGCTTGATTTGGTTGAGGTTTTTGCCGAATTTGTCAAATTTTTACGATAATATGACAAATATATTTGTCAGTTTGGAAAATATATTGTACTTTTGCAGTCGGATAATTCGCGAATACCGCCGCTGCATTTTAATCGATGGTCTTATTGCAGTCGGCTTTTGATTGGTAAAGACCATCAATCAAAATTGTATAATAATGAAAAAGAAGTATTTACTGCCGAGCTGTTTCAAACCAATCGGCAGAGTATTGACCGCCTTGTGCATTGTGTATCTTGTAGTCGCTTGGACAACAGATTTAGACTTGGACTTTGATTATCAGACCGTTTCATTGTATGGTTATGCTCCCTTTTCGGGCGAAGAGACTTGCAACTCCAATCCGTGGTTCTGCAAAACAAAGACGAGTTTTCTGACAACCATATTCCCGATTATCTTCTTTATCGGACTGATTTTCATTTCATTCTCTCGAAACAAAGTTGAGGACGAATACATTACACAGATAAGGGAGAGTTCCTTTGTCAGTGCGATGTTGATCGGCTCTTTGTTGCTGATATTGATGACTTTGCTGCTCTATGGCTTTGCTTACCTTTGGTTTTCTCTCTACGATGTTTACATTTTTCTCATTTTGTTCATCTGTATCTTCGATTACAGAATGTATAAGCTGAAAAAATCTACCCGAGATGAAAAATAGCATAAGAGTTGAGAGGGCTGTATTGAGGATTTCGCAGCAGGAGCTTGCCGACAGGGTGGGTGTGAGCCGACAAACCATCAATGCAATCGAAGCAGGCAAGTATATTCCTTCGGGACTTGTGATGATGAAAATTGCTTTTGTCTTCCAAAAGTCGGTAAACGACATCTTCGCTTTGGAAGATGAAGATTGGAAGTAAGGCAAAGTGCAGTAAATCGAAGCAAACGATAGCTTATTTTTCGATTTACTGCACTTGTTTGCAATGGATTAGGTATTGTTGATTGGGTTTTGCGACTGCTTTTTGCAGATTGAGGGCAACAATTTGCCATACAAGGCTGCAAAATAGTGAATTAAGTAATGAAAAGAGGTGATTTTTCGTTTGATTGCAATTTCTTCGCACTTTGCTCTTTAGAGTTGCTAACTCTCTGCTTTCATGCTTGTGTTTGCGGCAATCGTTTGAGAAAAATCTTAATCTGAGGCGAAAAATGCTTGTTTTGTCTTCAAAAATGGCAAAAACAACTCAAAACACAGAAAAAATTCACTCAAAGAAAAATTGTACTTAATCGGCTGCAAACAAGATTGTTAAACGTCAAAAATGGCAATTTTAAGCCCGAATGCTTCAAAAATTTGCGACCGACTGATAGATTGGTCGGATTTTTTGAAAATATAGAGCCTTAAAACGGTCGAAAAAAGCAAAAACAAAGGAGGACTTGCAACGCAAGTCCTCCTTTGTTTCAGACCAAAGCCCAAATTTATTTCTCGATATTTGGTTTTTCAAGTCCGTATCCTTTCTTCTTGTCTTCGATTTTGAGGAAGAAACTGAACACAAAGGCAAGTATTCCGAACGATGCGAATATGGTCATCGGTGCAACGTATCCTCCGGTTGCTTCGAGAACCTTTCCAATCAACAACGGAACGAAACAAAGTCCGAGGTTCTGAACCCAGAATATCAAACAATATGCACTTCCGAGGATTTTTTCGTCAATGATTTTTGGAACGCTTGGCCACAATGCTGCAGGTACCAAAGAGAAACTAACTCCCAAAACAACAATCAAAAGTACTGCAAACCATTGCTCAGGGAATATCGGTAATACAAAGGCGAAGCACAAGTGGCAAACTATCATTATGATTGCTCCAACCATGAGCATGGAAGCTCCTTTTCCCTTGTTATCCAAAAAGATACCCAAAAGCGGTGTCAAACACATCGCAAGGATTGGGAAACAGCTGAACAGCTGAGCTCCAACCTCAGGACTGACACTCAAAGTCTTTGAAAGGAAGTCGGGAGCGTACCTTTGGAACGGAAAGATTGCCGAGTAGTAAAGCACACAAAGCAATGCAACCAACCAGAACATCTTGCTGCTGAATACTTTGCTCAAATCGCTCAAATGGAACTCGTCTTCAGGTGATTTTTCTTCTGTTGCCAAGCCTGCTGCAACAAGTTGTTTGTCAAACTTCTTGTCCATTATGCTGAACACTATGAAGAAAATCAATCCTATGCACAACAAACAAGCACAGAAAGCGACCGGAGCAACGATTGATTTGTCAAATTGGTTTGCAATGATTGGGGCAATCCACATCACAGCGAACACTCCCAAACGAGCGATTGCCATTTCCAAGCCCATTGCAAGAGCCATTTCTTTGCCCTTAAACCACTTTGCGATTGATTTTGAAACAGTTGTACCTGCCATTTCGCAGCCGCAACCGAAAATCATGAAGCCTAAGCTCGCCATTTTGGCACTTGCAGGCATCGAAACCCACCAAGAACCCAACCACTCGCAAAATGCGGTTTCTTGAAACCAGTCGGATATTCCTATATATTTGATGATTGCTCCGATAACCATCAAGGAAGCCGACAAAATTCCGGTGAAACGTATTCCCATCTTGTCGAGAATAATTCCGGCAATGATGAGAAATCCGCATACATTTAATATGTATTCGGAAGCTGCGTAGGTTCCGAATACTCCGCTGCTCCATCCGCGAGAACTTTCTATCAAGTCCTTCAATGGAGACATGACATCGACAAACATGTAGCCGAAGAACATCATCAAAGCTATCAAGATGAGAGCTGACCAACGTGCTACAGGACTGTCATTCAACAATTTTGTAAGTTTTTCCGTCATTATTATTTGATTTTTTAATGTTATTTCGTTTGCAAAGCTATCATTTTTTTTGCAAAGAGAGTGCTTTTTTTTCTTTGATTTTTTGAAAAAGTGTTGTTCGCTGTGGGCTTTCGATTGAAAAAACGTATGTTCAAATTGGAGGTTTGCAGCTCCGAAATCGCGAAAGAGAGTAATTTTCAAACGTATTATATATCTGTTTTTCAGAGTGTTGATTTGGTCTGAACTGAAACGCCGTTTTGGCAAAATAGAACGGCGTTTCATTTTGTTAAAACAGCGTTTTACTCCACCTGAAACGGCGTTTTGCCAAGCATGGAATAAAGCCTCCGAGAGGCAAAAAATCACTTTTTTGACCATGGAGGCAAAAAAAAATGGCTTGCAAGGCTGAAAATATCAAATAAAATTCTAACTTTGCAAATTCAAAATACTATGTGTACTTAAATAGAGTGATATGCAAAACAAGGGTGCGATTAAAGTAGTGGCGGTATTGTTCGCTTTGATTTGTCTCTACCAGTTGTCTTTCACTTACTTTACAAAAAGGGTGGAAAGCAATGCAAAAGAGTATGCTACAAATCAGTTTGCCAAGAATGCTGCCAAGGAGTTAGCAAAAGGAGATGCTTTACTTGAACAAGAATTGTTCGATTCCATTGCCACGGCAAGGGAGAACTTCTATTTGGATTCGGTGTCTGAAAAGACTGCCTACAACTTCCTTTGGATGAGAAAGTTCTCTTATAAGGAATGTAAAGCGAGAGAGGTTAATTTGGGCTTGGACCTAAAAGGCGGTATGAACGTCATGATGGAAGTTTCCACCAAAGATGTTCTCACCAATCTTGCCACCAACCCGAACGATCCCGAATTGGTGAAATTAGTCTCTGCAGCAGAGAAAGAACATCTTGCAACCGGAGACAGATTTATTGATTGTTTTGAAAGAACTGTCAGTGAGGTAACCAAAACTTCAAAAGTCGATTTGTCGGCTTTCTTCAGAGTGAAGTTGAAAGACAAAGGAATCACTGCCAATTCTTCAAACTCTGATGTCATTAAGGCTATCCGTCAAGAGTGTACGGAGGCATACGACAGAACTTTCCAAGTTTTGTCGAAGCGTATTGACAAGTTCGGAGTTGCACAACCTACAATCCAAAAGTTGGAAGCAACCGAGAGAATTGCCATCGAGTTGCCCGGAATTAAAGATCCTCAGAGAGTGAGCAACCTTTTGGAAGGTTCTGCTCAGTTGCAGTTCTGGTTGGCAGGCGATTTGGCAAAGGTAAGCTCGGCTTTGGAAGCTGCCGACAAATGGTTGGCTGACGTTGGAGATGAGCAAGAAGAAACTTTGGCAGAAAATGCCGAGAGCGAAACCGAACTTGCAGCAGAAACTTCCACACTTCAAACAGAGAAGAAAGACGCAGTTGCAAAACAAAAAGAGGCTCACCCGTTGTTCTCGAAGTTTTCTCATTTGAACAACGGAACTCTTCAAAGCTGTGTTGTGGGAACGGCAACCGCTGCCAATAGAGCAGAAATTGACAGATTGTTGGCTCGTGCAGCAAAGATACTCCCTCAAGATGTGAAGTTCTTGTGGGGAGCAAAGCCTGTGGAAAAAACAAATGAATATGAATTGTACGTTCTCCAATATACAAACAAGGCAAAGACAGCTTTGTTGGACGGAGATGTGATTTCAGACGCAAGAAGCGACTTCAACCAACAAGGACAGCCTGTTGTGTCAATGGAGATGAAAGATGAGGCTGCTCGTAAGTGGGCAAAGATTACGGGAAGCAATGTAGGAAACAGCATCGCCATTGTGTTGGACGATGTAGTTTATTCTGCACCGAGAGTAAACGGTGAAATCACAGGAGGTCGTTCCGAAATTTCAGGAAACTTTACCGTAGATGAAGCAAAAGACTTGGCAAACATCTTAAAGTCGGGTAAATTGACAGCTCCTGCAAAAATGGTACAAGAATCAGTTGTCGGACCATCTTTGGGAGCTGAGTCAATCCGTACAGGTTTGATTTCGTTTGTCGTTGCTTTCGTCTTGGTATTTATATATATGATATTCTTCTATAATATGGCTGGTATTGCCGCTTGCTGTGCTTTGCTTGTCAATATCTTCTTCTTGTTTGGTGTCTTGGCATCGATAGGAGCTGTTTTGACATTGCCGGGTATTGCAGGTATTGTTTTGACAATGGCAATGGCGGTCGATGCAAACGTTATCATATATGAACGTATTAAGGAGGAGTTGTTGGCAGGTAAAAATGTCGGAGCCTCAATCAAAGACGGATACAAAGTTGCTTACTCGGCAATCATTGACGGTAACGTTACAACCTTATTGACAGGTATTGTGTTGGCATACTTCGGAAGCGGTCCTATTCAAGGATTTGCAGTAACTTTGTGTATAGGTATCTTGACTTCTTTGTTCTCAAGTATCTTTATTTCGAGATTGGTGTTCGAGGCAATGTTGAGCAGCAAGAAAGGACAACGAAAGATTACTTTCTACAACAAGTTTACTCAACACTTCCTCGAAAATCCGAAAGTTAATTTCGTCGGAACTCATAAAGTACAAACCATAATCGCCTCCGCATTGGCAATCATCGCAATCGGTTCTTTGGTATTCAAGGGATTGGATTATGGTATTGACTTCTCGGGAGGTAGAACCTACGTTGTAAGATTTGACAAGGACGTAAACCCTGTAGATGTAAGACACGAGTTGCAAAAAGAATTTGGTTCGGCTCCAGAAGTCAAAACTTTCGGTCCTGCATACCAAGTAAAAATAACAACAGACTACAAGGTTAAAGAAGATAGTGATGCAGTAAAGCAAGAAGTAATAGCAAAACTGCATGCAGGTACAAAGAACTTCTTTGAGAATAAGGACATAACAGTGGAGCAATTTGAGTCCACAATGAAGAGTCCGCTCGGAATAATCAGCTCTGAAATCGTAGGACCTACAATGGCAGAAGACATTCAACGCTCGGCAGTGATTGCCGTTTCAGTATCTCTTGTTCTGATATTTGCATATATCGGTTTGAGATTTAGAAGATGGCAATATGGCTTGGCAGGTCTTGTGTCTTTGACTTTCGATGCTCTTATTACAATAGGAATATTCTCTTTGTTCAGCGGATTGCTTCCTTTCAATTTGGAAGTCAATCAAGATTTCATAGCAGCAATCCTTACCGTTATAGGATACTCTATCAACGATACGGTGATTGTGTTTGACAGAGTAAGAGAGAATGTTAAGTTGTATCCGAAAGCTCCTTACGGAAAGGTAATGAATGATGCAATGAACCAAACATTAAGTCGTACGTTCAACACTTTGGGTTCGACCTTGTTGGTGTTGCTGATAGTATTCATATTCGGAGGTGAAGTTCTAAGAGGATTTGCATTTGCGTTGTTGGTAGGTGTTGCAGTGGGTGCATTTGCTTCCTTGTGCGTTGCCTGTCCGGTTGCGTATGCTCTAATCACTCGTTCCGAGAAGAAAAAAGCATTGGCAGAAGTAAATAAGAAGTAAGAATAAATCTTTGCAAGAGAACGAATTGAGAGTTCTCTTGCAAAGATTTTGCCGAAAAAAGTTTGTAAGGTCTGATATTTGGCTTAATTTTGCCGCTTGTTATAGATATGGGAACAATAGTATTTTTGCTGCTTTTGGCATTGGTCTTTGTGAAATTTGCCGGAAAGGTAAATTCAAAAGAAAGTTCGTCAGCCCCCTCTCGCCGGACGGAAGGGCAGGAGTATGTCTATGAAGAAATGAATGACGAATACCAAGTCAGAACAGTTTCCAAGTCTCCAAAAGCCGCAGAGTCTGCCCAAGTCAAATCGACAGATGATAATTATGAAAAAACTTTCAAAAAAGAGAAAACACCATCTGAGAAAAAAGACGAGCAGTTCTCTCTGAGAAAGGCCGTGATTTATTCTGCCATTTTGGACAGACCATACAAGTAATAAGTAAAGTGAAATATAAATCAAACGAAAATACATTAAAAATGGGTATGTTGAGAAAATTATTCTTCACTCTCGGGTTGCTTTTCGCAACCAGTCTGATGTTGTATTCTCAGGGAGTACTGACGGGTACAATCATAGACGCTTCAACGAAAGAGCCTATGCCATTTGTAAATGTCATTGTTGAACAGAAAGGTCAGCAAATGGGCGGAAGTACAACAGACATGGATGGTAACTATCAAATTAAGCCGTTGGCACCGGGCGAGTACGATATCAGGGCTACTTTCATGGGCTACAAGACAGTCCTAAAGACAGGTGTAAAAGTTAGTGCGACCGGTTTCTCTCGCGGAGGAGACATCGAGATGACCGCAACATCTGAAATGCTTGATGTTGTAGAGATTGTCGAGTATGCAATCCCTCTTTTGGAAACAGGTACTTCCGAATCGGGTAAACGTATTTCGTCCGAAGACTTGGACAAGATGACGGCCAATTCGGTTGATGCAATCATCGCAAACGTCGGTGGTATCACAGACTCTGACGGAGGAGCAGGTAGCGCTCGTGGTGAGAGCAACATGGTACAACGTGTCAATGGTGTAACAAAGAAAGGTAGCGTAAACATTCCTAAAACAGCGATTGCCGAAATTCAGGTGATCTTGGGAGGTACGCCTGCAAGTATTGGTGAAGCCATAGGAGGTGCAACCAATATCACCTTGAAACCACCTCAAAATGAGTTTAGCGGATTCTTGCAGTATCAAACTTCTGAATTGTTGGATACTCGTGGATACCACAGAGGTGATTTCTATTTTACAGGTCCGTTGTTGAGAAAGACAGATGCAATGGGTGTTTCAAACAGTATCATCGGATACCGTTTGTCAGGATTTGTTACCTACGTTGCAGACCCTTACATCAGACCAAAAGACAGACGTTATTATATGATAAAGGATGATGTGTTGGCAAACTTGCAACAAAATCCTTTGGTATATGACCCTACAACAGGTGCGGTGAATTACACTGCAGAGTTCTTGACCGCTCAAGACTTTGAGAGAGTAGGTCGTAAGCCAAATTTATGGTCCAACTCCATATATCTCGAAGGAGGATTGGATTTTCGTTTTTCTAAGAATAGTTCGTTGCAACTCAATGCCGAGTTTGTTCATGGTGTCGGAATGAATGGTTCTGTTTCTTCAATGTTGATGAACAATGACAACAATACAGAAAGTAAGAGTTACAGCTATCAGATAATGGGAGACTTTACTCAAAAGTTCCCTACAGAAAGTTCTTCTTTGCTTCAAAACGTAATCTTCAACTTGACAGGTTCATACTCTAAGGAATCGAGCGAGTCTTACAACAAAGACCACGGAGACAATTTCTTCCGTTATGGTCATGTCGGAACATTCCATACTTATAAGAGACCAACCTATGAGCTTACAAGAATGGATATTGACGGAGACGGAAGCAAAGAATACGTTTACGAACAAAATGGTTGGATGGATTACAGAGTTGATTACACTCCGAGCGAATACAATCCAAGTATGTCTGCTTACACCACTCAGTTGTTCTATGACAATGAGTTCTCAGATGTTCAACCATATTTGATAAATTATGACTACATCAGAGCATTCAAGGGATTGGTGAACGGAGATTATACAAACAGCATTTATGGAATGTTTACCAACGTCGGAGTTGTAGGTTCTTCTTACTCTAAGGCAGAGAACCAATACATCTATGCAGCAGCAAGAGTTTCTGCCGACATTGGAAAACACTCTATAGAATTGGGATTTCAATATGACCAATCTATATATAGAGGTTACAGCTTGGTAGCTTCAAGTTTGTGGACAATCATGAAGCAAGAGGCAAACCAACACTTGTTGTATCGTGATTTGGACAATCCGCAAATAGATGAAAGCGGAATGTACCCTGTTGTTTCTTACGACCGTAAGTACGATGAGGGTAGTCAGACATTCTTTGATAAGCAACTTCGTCAAAAGTTAGGCTTGGCAGTCGATGGAACAGAATACATAGACATTGACAGCTACGATCCTTCAACTTTCTCTTTGGATATGTTCTCTGCAGATGAGTTGTTCAATGCAGGAAATACTGCGGTAAGTTACTACGGATACGATCATACAGGAAAGAAGATAACAGGCAAGCAATCTTTGCAAGACTTCTTTACGGGAGCTAACGGACAAAGAAACATAGGAGCATGGGAACCAATCTATATGGCAGGTTACATTCAAGATAAGTTCTATTTCAATGACTTGATATTCAATGTTGGTATTCGTGTCGATAGATTTGACGGTAATCAACAAGGATTGAAAGACCCATACTTGTTGTATTCTTCATACACAGCAGGTGATTTGAGAGCTGCAGGAAGAGGTAGCGAAATCCCTTCAAGTATCGGAGATGACTATATAGTATATGTGGATAAACTATCTTCAAACTCTACTTTGGATAATGTGGAAGTAAGAGGATACCGCAGCCAAAACGATAATGTTTGGTACAATGCAAATGGTGAGGTTGTAAGCAACCCTAACGATATATCAGGTTCATCAGGACAACCATTGCCTTACAGAAAAGGTGAGTTGTTGGAAACAGGTTTGCCAAAGGTGATTTCCATAGACGCATTTAAGGATTACGAACCACAAGTTGTTGTGATGCCTCGTATCGCGTTCTCTTTCCCTGTATCAGATAAGTCAGAGTTCAAGGCTTCATACGATGTTATCGCAAGAAGACCGGGAGCCGGCTATTGGCAGGCAAACTATGCAAGCTACCTATACATGGAAAAGATGAACGGAGCATTCTTGACCAATCCTAACTTGAAGCCTGAAAAGATTACAAACTATGAGTTGGGATTCCAACAAGTATTGTCTTCTTCTTCTGCAATGGGTATCACTGCATACTACAAGCAAACAAGAGATTTGATTGCAGTTAAGCAATTTGTGGGAGCAGACCCTACCAACCTTTATTACTCTTACGACAACCAAGACTTCAGAACGACCAAAGGTTTTACAGTATCGTACGATTTGAGACGTTCAAAGAACGTTAGAATAAACGCAAACTATACCTTGCAGTATGCAGAGGGAACAACCGGTTTGCCTTCTTCAACAATCGTTTCTTTGATTAAAGCAGGTTATCCTGACATCAAGATGCTTTTCCCTATTGCTGATGACAGAAGACACGAGTTTAAGGTAAACTTGGACTTCCGTTATTTGGGAGGAGACAAGTATAATGGACCTACAACAACAAAAATCACCACAGACAAAGACGGAAACGAAATAGCAAAGAACTTCCGTTGGTTGCAAAACTTTGGATTTAACATCACCGGAGTTGTTCAATCAGGAGCTCCTTACACCAAATACCATAGCAATTTGCAACAAACAATAGTTGGTAGCTACCGTGGAGCAAGACTTCCTTGGAGTTTCCGTGTGGATTTGAGTCTTGATAAGGCTTACAACTTGAAAGTTGGCAAGAGAATGACAGTGTTGAGTTTCTTTGCTCGTATAACCAATGTCTTCAACATCAAGAACATCAGAAGTGTTTATGGTGTTACGGGAGACCCTGACGACAACGGATATTTGACAGACCCTGAAACTCAGACTATCATTGCAGGTCAGTTGAATGAGCAATCGTACAGAGATTACTACACTATGTACTTAGACATGGCAAATTACAACTATTCAACTCCAAGAATGGTTTATTTGGGAGTGTCATACCAATTCTAAAAATGTGTAACTGATAAATAGGAAATTATATGAAACATATTAGCAGTAAAGTATCATTATTATTGATGTGCTTGTTACTTGTTGGTGGTGCTGCTCAAGCAGAGAAATATAAGGGAGCAGTCAAGCAAAAGCCGGCAAAGAAAGCAGAGTTGGAAAGATGTCGAAGAGGACAAGGCTCTGCCGAATTGAGCATAAACAATGTCAGGGCACGTATCAATACTTCGGGTAACATGTGGTATGATGGTTCGACAGCTCGTTACTTTGTTCCAAAAGATGGCAATAGTACAGCGATGTATTGTGCTGCATTGTGGATTGGAGGTACTGATGCCAACGACCAGTTGCGTGTTGCAGCATTGCGTTTCGGACAAGATGGAGATGATTTTTGGCCCGGTCCTTTGACAGTAGATATGAATGCCTCTGTCGATAAGTCGATTTGTGAGAAGTGGGATAAACATTTCATCATCACAAAAGCAGAGGTTGAATACTTCGTTGCAGGAATTGAAAAAGATGCAGCGGGAAATGTGATAAGCGTAGATGCTTCAAGAGCAACAGAGGCTATCAAGACATGGCCTGCACACGGAGATGTTTCCAAAAAACAATCCAAGTTCTTGGCACCTTTCTATGACCAAAATGGTAATGGTGTTTATGAGTGGGAAATGGGAGACTATCCTTACTATGATTTGTCAGGAGAGCTTTGCCCTGCAAAGATAAAAGCAAATCTTCCTGCAGGTTCGGCTTATACTCCTACCCCTACTTTTGAGTCAAACACAACCAATCCTAACTACGGAACAGGCGGAGCGTTGGAAGCAAAAGGCGGTTTGTTGGTCGATCAAGTCTTGAAGGGAGACCAAACAATATGGTGGGTATTTAACGACAAGGGAAATGCTCACACCGAGTCAGGTTCTGAAAACCCAATCGGATTGGAAATCAGAGCTCAGGCATTTGCTTTCACAATGAGCGACGAAATCAACAACATGACTTTCTATTCATACGAAATCATCAACCGTTCGACATTCGTTTTGACAAACACTTACTTCTCACAATGGGTCGATCCCGATTTGGGATATGCAGCCGACGACTATGTAGGTTGTGATGTTGAAAGGGGTCTCGGATATTGCTACAACGGAAAGGCAACCGACGGTCCGGGAACAGGAGCTTATTCAGGAAATCCTCCTGCAATAGGTATCGACTTCTTCCAAGGACCATACATGGACCCTGACGGAAGAGACAACCCTAAGGTTGATGTTGCAGCTTTCATAGATTTTTACGGAGCTGAGGCATTGGAGCCATACAAAGACTCCAACGGAGTTGTAAACCCTATCCTATTGACCGATGATGCATACAAATTCAAAGATGCGTGGTATCCAAAATCAAAAGACCCTGTTGATGCTTGTGCAATCAACGGAGTAAACTTTGGAAACGGTATTGTCGATGATGAACGTTTCGGTATGCGTAGGTTTGTTTACTACAACAATAAGAGTGCAAATAATGGTGAACCGGATAAGGCAACCGACTACTACAACTACTTGAGAGGTATCTGGAAAGACGGAAAGAGAATGTGCTATGGTGGAGACGGTTACAACCTTAACAGTATCGGATACCAAGACGGAATTTATGCAGACTTCATGTTCCCCGGAACATCAGACATTTGGGGTTGGGGAACAGCAACCAATGGAAATGAAAGCGTTGGTAAAACAATAGAGTGGACAGAGCAAACAGCAGGAAACGCAGCAGACGACAGACGTTTCATGCAATCTGCAGGACCATTCACCTTGCAACCAGGAGCAATCAATTATATCACCGTCGGAATACCATTTGCACAAGCAACAAGTGGTGGTCCAATGGCATCGGTTGAATTGTTGAGACAAATTGACGACAAATGTCAGGCATTGTTTGACAACTGCTTCAACGTATTGGAAGGACCTGATGCTCCACAAGTAGTTGTTCAGGAGCTTGACAGACAAGTTATTCTTTACTTGACCAACGAAGCAGGAAACAATGTAAACGAATCCTTCGATGTTGAAGATGTTACAATTCCTCGTTCATACGTATTAAAAGCAGCAGACGGCACTGATAGTATCTCTGTTGAATATGACAGACATTACAGATTTGAAGGTTATCAAATCTTCCAAGTAAAAGATGCAAGTGTATCAGTTGCTGATATATACGATAATGACAAAGCACGTTTGGTAGCTCAATGCGATATTGAGAACTACGACTCTTTGCAAAACAACCAAGCAATCGGAGAATTGGTAAATTGGACCAAGGTTGACGGAAGATTGCAATCACAAGTCATGGTAAGCGGAGAAAACAAGGGAATCAGACACTCATTCTTGATTACTGAAGACAAGTTCTCGGCAAACAACGACAAGAGAATTGTAAACAACAAGAAATACTACTACATTGCGATAGCTTATGCTTACAACAACTTCAAGCCATACAACAATGAGGACGCAACCAAGTTGGACGGACAGAAAGAACCATACTTGGCAAGTAGAAAAGTTGGCGGTGGCGGTTCAATAGAGCCGGTTGTTGCTATTCCTCACATGACAAACTCTGAGCAAAACGGAACACTTGTTCAATCTTCTTACGGAATGTCTCCTGAAATCATCAGATTGGAAGGACAAGGAAACGGAGGAATGATATTGAACTTTGACAAATCGACTATTGCTCAGCTTATGGGAGCAACAGGAAGCAACCCTGAAAGCGGCATAGATGGAATAGACGGCAAGTACAACAACTTTGTTGAAACACCTATGTACAAAACCAACTACGGACCGTTGAACATCAAGATTGTAGATCCTTTGAAACTTCGTACCGGTTCTTACTTGATAAGAATAGTACCTTCGGCATCGGGCGTTATGAACCAGAGCGATTGGGTATTGACAAATGCCGACCCTACAAAGCCTGTTTATGACGACGTTATGGAGATACGTTCTTCTCGACCAATCGGAGATATAAATGAAGAAATCATCTTTGAATTGGGAATATCAGTACAGCTAACCAACCCTAAGAGCGTGGCAAACCCTAACAATGCTTCAATCTCTGCAAGAGAGGCAAAGGGCGGAGACTTGATTGAAGGTTCATTGCTTTCATCTTCTGTAACCTTCGCAAATCCTGCAAAAGCATGGTTGAGCGGAATTATTGACAATGATGCTCTTGAAGCCACCGATTGGATTAGAGCAGGAGGTATTACGGGAGCAGACGATCAAAACTTGTCAAACGCATGGTTAGATTATTACCACACAGGATATGCAAACTCTAATGGTATTGCGATTAAAACTCCGATGGATGCACGTTCAGAGTATGAGAATTGTGCAGGAGGCTGGTGGGGTCCTTACAGATTAACCTCTGCAACCAACAACTACTTGCACCCTGCTTTCTTGGAAGCACAATACTTCACACAAGACGATGCTTCTACTTATGGATCAGACTCACTTGTTTTGACAGATGCTTCAAAGATAACAAGTTTGATATGCAACGACATGAACAATCTTGCTTCTGTTGATATAGTGTTTACAAACGACCAAACCAAGTGGACAAGATGTCCTGTGATAGAAATGGGTCTCGATCCGCTTTTGACCGAAGGTCATGCAAAACGTTTTGCATTGAGAAATCACCCATCGGTTGGCAAAGACGGACTACCTGACGGCAGCGGTACAAACGGTATGGGTTGGTTCCCGGGATATGCAATCAATCTTGAAACAGGAGAAAGATTGAACATAATCTTTGGAGAGAACTCATCTTTGGGACACCACAATGGTAGAGACCTTTTGTGGAATCCGACACCTGTTTCAGCCGACAACGGAGGTTATGTCTTTGGAGGTATGCACTATGTATATGTATTGGGAACTTCACAAGTTAAGTACATTAACGGCGAAGTCGTTAATCCTCCACGTTATGACGAAGGAGCATGGGCATACGGAATTTTGAATGATTTGGCTTCGGTTACAGCTCTTAACGGAACAGGAAACAACGGAGTAAACAACCAAAGAGCTATCAAGGCAGCACACCAGTTGTTCTCGACTGTTATGTGGGTCGGAATGCCAATTGCATCATGCTTTGAGTATGGTAATGCAAACGTAGAGTTGTCGAAGAAATCACAATCTCTTATACCTACCGATGCAACAATATCGATCAGAGTAAGAAAACCATACGCAAAGAATTGGTCTGACTTCAACGGAGGAGCAACATCTGCTTCTGCAATGAATGATAACTATCCTATGTATCAATTCACCATAGATGCAGGATTGGCAACTTTGATAGGACACAAAGAAACGGCAGAGAGTGCGTTGGATAACATCACCGTTGTTCCAAATCCATATTTCGCAGCATCTTTGTACGAACAAGACCAAATTCAGAACCTTGTGAAGATAACCAATCTTCCACCTGATTGTTACATTACAATTTACTCTGTAGATGGAACGGTGATAAGAAAGTTGAGAGGACCTTCTGCATCGTTGGTTTCCGGAGGAGGAACAGCCCTTACTTCTGTTGATTGGGATTTGAAGAACCACAAAGGATTGCCAATCTCGGGAGGTGTTTATCTAATTCATATAAAAGCAGATGGCGTTGGTGAGAAGTTGATTAAATGGTTTGGCTCACTAAGACCGGTAGATTTGAACTCATTCCAATAATCTAACAATCGACAGCGTAAATAATTTATAAGATATAGAGAATATGAAAAACATACATAGAATATTGACGTGCGTCTTGTTTGGCATCTTGTTGATGCCAAGCATGAACGCCAATGCAGGAAACGATGATAGACGAGGAACTTCCGGAGCAGGCGAACTTCTAATCAATCCTTGGGTTAAGAGTTCCGGTTGGGGAGGAGTGAATACAGCTTGCGGTAGTGGTGTTGATGCTTTGTTCAGCAACGTTGCAGGTTTGGCACACACAACCGGTACAGAAGCAAATCTCGGATATACCGCATGGCTTCAAAACTCCGGAATAAGCAACATTGCCATAGGCTTGGCACAGAGCTTGGGCGACTATGGAGTGTTGGGATTGTCAGTCAATTCGATGAACTTCGGAACAATCGAGAGAACAACCGTTGGCAGCCCCGAGATGGGAAACAACGGAACCTACAAGATAAGCATGATGAACATAGCCCTATCATACGCCAAGGCTTTCTCAAACACTATCTATGCAGGAGCAACACTCAAGATTGTGAACGAAGGAATTGACAACGTAACAGGAACAGGTTTTGCAATCGATGCAGGTGTTAAGTACGTTACGGGCGAAAACTACGAGTTGAAGTTTGGTATAGCATTGAAGAATTGGGGACCATCAATGAGTTTTTCAGGAGACGGATTGTCAGTCAATGCCTTGTTTGAGAACTCAAACCACTACCAAACGTTGGAGCAACGCTCTTCTTCGTTTGAGTTGCCTTCAAGTTTGAACATCGGTATTTCTTATGACTTGTTGTTTGCAGAGAACACTCACCGAGTTACCCTTGCAGGAAACTTTGCTTCAATGGCGTTCGGAAGAGACCTCTACACAGCCGGTGTAGAATATGGTTTCATGAAATACTTTATGTTGAGAGCTTCTTACACATACGAAGAAGGTTTGACCAAGAGTATTTACGACGAAGATGGTTCTACAAGCATAATGGGAGGTTTTGCCTGTGGAGCATCTGTTGTTGCACCTTTGTCAAAAGCAAAGAACGGAAAGAATGGCATGAACCTTTCTTTGGATTACAGCTTCAGAGCAACCAAAGTAATGGGAGGCATTCATTCGGTAGGACTTTCGCTCGCTTTGTAACAGATAAGAAGATACATCTACAAATCACAAAATCGAAGGCTGAGCAACAGCCTTCGATTTATTTTTAATCAGAGAAAACAGAAAGAAACAGAAAAAATGGCAGAAATCAAGTATTATTCAAAAGAAGGTCTTCAAAAGCTCAAAGACGAGCTGCACCAAATGATAACAATCGAAAGACCTGCAATATCGGCAGCCATTGCAGAGGCAAGAGACAAGGGAGACCTATCCGAAAATGCAGAATACGATGCAGCCAAGGAAGCACAAGGACTTTTGGAAGCCAAGATAGCAAAATTGCAAGCCCTCATAGCCAATGCAAGACTATTGGACGAGACAAAAATAGACACCTCCAAGGTATTGTTACTTTCCAAGGTGGAGTTTATCAACCTTGCACTCAAAAAGACAATGACATACGAGTTAGTTCCCGAGAGCGAAGCAAACATCAAAGTCGGCAAGCTCTCTATCACCTCACCGATAGCCAAAGGATTGCTTGGCAAGAAGGTTGGAGACATAGCCGAAATCGAAGTTCCGGCAGGCACAATGAAGCTGCAAATAACGAAAATAACAAGAGAATAACATGGCATCAATATTCACAAAGATAATAAACGGGGAAATACCTTCCTACAAGGTGGCAGAAGACGACAAATGCTATGCCTTTTTGGATATAGCACCTTTGGCAGAAGGACACGTCCTTGTAGTACCAAAGCAAGAGATTGATTACATTTTCGACATCGAAGACGAACTGCTTTCGCACACCATGCTCTTTGCCAAGAAGGTAGCAAAGGCAATCAAGAAAGCCATACCATGCGAAAAAGTAGGCGTGGCAGTGATTGGCTTGGACGTAAGACACGCCCACATACACCTTGTACCCTTGCAGGAAGTGGGCGATCTAAACTTTGCCAAAGAGAAGTTGCAACTACCCTCCGAGCAGATGAAGACAATAGCCGACAAGATTGCCTCCTGCATAGAATAACATCAAAACAAACCACAATCACGCTAAACTATCCGTAAGAACGAAAAGAAAAGGAGAACAATCTATGCTCTCCTTTTCTTTTGTCGTGTTATTTACTGACGAGATAATCTTCTTTTCTGCAAGGAAGAACTCTACCCTTTGCAGCTTCGTATCATTCTACCAACAGTTTCTTTTCGACAGAGCCTTTGGCGGTTTGAAGTCTTATGAAGTAAACGCCTTTTTGTAGCGAGGAGAGGTCCAAAGCCATGCTGTTGGCGTTGCATTTGCCCGAAAGGAGTTCGCGACCTGTTGCATCGACAAGGGTATAGCCCTTAATCTTGTATGAGCAAACCACGTTCACGCTCTTGCTTGCAGGGTTTGGATATAGCGAAGTGTAACTCTCCAAATTCACATCGACCACAGCCGAGTTGCCACCCTCATCTTCCGTTCCCGGCTCGGCAAAGATTGGGAAATAGAAAACATCACAATACCAACCACGTTCAACGTGCAGCTCTTCGGCATATAATGCCAGATTATGCTCTTGCAACACCTGCAAGAAAGGTTTTGTAGTGCCGTCGGTATATCTTACCATAGGCGTTTTGTTAGAATGGCAAGACGTAACTTCTCCTGTTTGTGGGTCTCTTGTGTAGTACGCAAAATTGGTGGCTCTAATATTCCAACTACGACTATTTATACCTTCTTCGTAAAACTCCTCAGGAAACCATAGCGATAAAGAGAAATCTCTATTTACCGTTATCACATCATCAAACAAATACTCGAAAATAGCACTCACTCCTCCTTCCGGTTGATACACTGAATTAAAGAAAGGTTTATATACCTCGGCAATAATAGTATCGCTTACAACATCTCTCAATCTGAAAGACATAAGTGTATCACTATCTCGAATTAAAGTTCCCAAGAAAGCAACACCCGCCAATCTTGCAGTGGAATCACAAGTATAGAACTGCTCTATTTCAACAATGGTATCGCCTGCATTCAACACAGGACGTATGAATAATCTCGCATTTGGAGCATATATATCTCCCGGAGAAGATACACTCCTGCAAGTTGAGAAAGCAGAAGGGAGACACAATCTTTCCAAATACTCCTCTCCGTAATTTTGAGAGACACAATCGACACCTGCAAAAGCAAGTAAAGCTAATAAAAAAATCTTTGTGGTTTTCATATTGATTTGGTTTGATGTTAAAACTCCTCTTTGATGCCACAAAGATACAAAATTGTTGTTCAATGACAAATTTTTTTTCAAAAATTGTTGAATTATTTTTCTGATATTGCCCAATTCAAAATAAGCACACCAAAGAGGGAAAAGATAATCATGTTTGTAAATCTCTGCAAATCAAGCAGAACAGAACAACGTTTCAGCAAAATAAAACGGCGTTTTGTCCGTCTGAAACGGCGAGTTATTTTCCCAAATCGGCGTTTTGGTTTTTTTTATGTTTTCGGGCTGAAAGTCCGGAAAGCACACGGCTTCGGCAGAGCATAGGCGATGCCCCAAAGTTTGGCGGCTTGCGAGAGGGCTTTTTTCTTGTGGTATGGAAATTTTTGCAGGCTCTTGCGAAACGAAATTAAAAGAAGCGGTGTCTTTAAGGAGACAATAACAAAAAACAATCTAAACATGAAAAGATTTATTATTTCTTTGACTGCACTACTTTGTGCAAATTTGGCAATCGGACAGGTTCAATACACCGACATTAACCCCGATGCAACGGTAACAACCGAGGACGAAATGGGTTATCCCTTGACAATCGCAGTAGGAAATCAAAATCCGGGCGAAGCTCAGTTCTATGTACAGAACTATTGGTACGCAGATTATCCTGCATCTTCCTATCTTGCCGTGTTTGGCGAGGGAGCAGGAGTGGTGGTAAGCCCGAGTGCAGAGTTCTCGGCAGGATTGGTTCAGCCGCTTGCAGAAGGTACTCAGATAGGTGCTTCATCTTCTTGGTCAAATGATATGTTTCCTGTGTTGCACGACGGAGAGCTGCACACCGCATGGGTTGGTCAAACCAAATATGCAGGACTTAAAGTGAAGTTTGGAGCAAACACATATTACGCATGGGTAAAGCTCTCGGTAAATGCAAATCAGACTTTCACCGTATATGAATATGCGGTAGAGACAAGCCCCAACACTCCTATTGCAGCAGGCGACAAGGTGGGCAGTGCAAGCATTGTGAGCGTGGTTGCGGCAGATTGGAACGTATATCCAAATCCTGCAAACACAAGCCTGACAATCCAAGCACCAAAAGGAGTAGAAAGAGTGTCGATGTTTGACATGAGCGGAAGAGAAGTGGTCAGACTTGAAAGCGTTTCACCTGTTCAAACCATAGACATCAGCAGCCTCACAAGTGGTAGCTACATCATGGCAATCACCACACCGGAAGGCGTGAGCGTCAAGAAGGTTGTGGTACAGTAGAACGATATTCAACCGAGTGATAAAAACGTTTTCAAAGGGTAAGCATGGTCATTTCATGCTTACCCTTGTTGTATTATGGTGTAGAATATTGTGGATAGAGCGTTGTATATGTGAGTATTGCAAAAAAATTGCTTAAATACCAAAAAAGTTTGCGAAAATTTTGTAGGGGAGGGGTAAAATGTTGTAAATTTGCAGCGTCTTGCAAGATGTAGGAGTAGGTAAAAATTGGTTAATTGTATTAAATGAATGCCCCGTTATTGGCATAGGATAATGAAAGGAGGCTGCTATGTAATACAATGTAAGGATTGCGACTATAATTAGGTTGCCGATAGAACAAGTTATGATGCTTGTACTTTTTTTTAGAAGATTATGACAAAATAGTAAAGGCAGTCTCTCTATTTTTGTCATTAGTGCATAGTTTCAGAGACTCCAAAGTTTTAATTTTATAGATTATGAAAATCAAAAGAATGAAATTGTTTGCCTTTGCATTCATAGCTTTAATCGGTGGATGCTTGTTTGCACAAAAGAATGAAGTTTGGGTATCTCCTTACGTCGGTTTATCTACATTGAATAACGATAACAAGGTTGCAGACCTTTATGGAGGCAAATCAAATGTTTTGAACTCTTGTAGTGCGGGTTTTGAGCTTGGATACACTTTCAATAATCTGTATCTTTTTGTTTCTATTGAAGATGAGTTTGTGAATATGTCCGATGATGATGTTTGTATAGAATCATCTGTAAACTCTGTAGCAATAAATGCAGGGTATCCTATTTGGAAAATAGGTTCAAATGGATGTTCTCTTGATGCTCGTATCGGATTTGGCTTATATAACAGCAAGATAGAGAAAGCCGATAAAGTCATCGCCTTAGGAACGGAGATTGTGAAACAAAATTACAATTTGTTCATACCGGTCGGACTAACACTTAATGTTCCTGTTTCAACAGGAATAAATAGTCGCATGAGCTTGCTTTACAGACAAAGTATCGAAACAGGTTCAAGCAAATATTTTGGCACGGATGAGCCTTACAATAATTATCCATTCAACAAGCTCGGTTCATTATATTTCTCAATAGGATTTACTTTTGGTATTTAAGCCGACAAGAAATTTTCAAAACAGCTTTGAGGGTGAGTGCGAGGGCAGACGCATTCACCCTTGTTGTATTATGGTTTGGAAAATCTTCACCGCCGAATAGACATTGCCGACTTGGTCGATTGTAAGTGAGAGTTTGTCGTCGCTCTGTTGCAAGGCACACAGGCGGGGATAGCACTGAACGTAGTGCAACAGCCTGCCGAAGAGTTCGCTCGAATAAAACTCGCTCTGTTGGTCGGAGATGAAGCAGGCAGTCAGCTTGCCGCGTTTGAGGCTCAGTTTTTCGATTGCGAGTTTCTTTGCCAAGCGACGCAGTTTCACCACTTCAAATAGTTCACTTGTTTGTTTCGGCACTCTGCCAAAGCGGTCTGCAAGCTCGCTTTTGAGCTTCTCAACTTCAATGTCTTCTTCCATGTTGTCCAATCGCTTATAGACTTTGAGCCTTTCGACAATGTCGCTGATGTAGGTGTCGGGAATGAAAATTTCGAGGTCGGTTTCTATGGTGCAATTCTCGACATAAGAGCCGTCTTTGGTTACTTGGTCGGAGAACAGCTCCTTAAACTCGGTGGTTTTCAACTCGTGCATTGCTTCGTTGAGGATTTTTTGATATGCATCGAAGCCTATTTCGGTGATAAAGCCGCTCTGTTCTGCTCCCAAGATGTTTCCCGCTCCTCTTATGTCCAAGTCTCTCATTGCAATGGCAAATCCGCTTCCTATTGCGGAAAATTCTTCTATTGCTCTCAGTCTTTTGGCAGCCTCGTCGCTCAACACACATTCGTCGGGTGCTATCAGGTAACAGAAAGCCTTCTTGTTGCTTCTGCCCACTCGTCCTCGTAGCTGGTGCAGGTCGCTCAGACCGTAGTTCTGTGCCTGATTGATGATGATGGTGTTGGCGTTTGGAATGTCCAATCCGTTCTCTACAATGGTTGTGGATACCAAAACATCGAACTCTCCTTCGATAAAGTCCATCATTATCTCCTCTAATTCTTCGCCTTTCATCTGTCCGTGGGCTGCAACTACCCTTGCCATGGGAACAAGTTGGCGAATTAGCTCTGCCACCTCTTCTATGTTCTGCACTCGGTTGTGAACAAAATAGACTTGTCCCGAGCGTGAGAGTTCAAACATGATGACATCTCTTATCTTCTCGCGGTTAAAGGGGATTATTTCGGTGTTTACGGGTTGTCGGTTGGCAGGAGGAGTGTTGATTACGGAGAGGTCTCTTGCTCCCATGAGGGAGAATTGAAGTGTTCTCGGAATTGGGGTGGCTGTGAGGGTGAGAGTGTCTATGTTTACTTTGAGGGTTTTGAGCTTTTCTTTGACACTCACTCCGAACTTGTGTTCTTCGTCGATTATCAGCAACCCCAAGTCTTTGAAGTGTACGTCTTTGCTCAATATTCTGTGTGTTCCTATCAGTACATCTATTTTTCCGCTCTCCAAGTCTTTCAAAATCTCTTTTATCTCTTTGCGAGTGCGGAAGCGGTTGAGGTAATCGACCTTGCAGGCAAAGTGTTCCAAGCGTTCGGAAAACGATTTGTAGTGCTGAAATGCCAAAATTGTTGTGGGAACAAGCACAGCGACTTGCTTGCCGTCGCAGGCTGCCTTGAAGGCTGCCCGTATTGCCACTTCGGTTTTTCCGAAGCCCACATCGCCACAAACAAGCCTGTCCATAGGACAAGAAGACTCCATGTCGTGTTTTACATCTCTTGTGGCTTTGTATTGGTCCGGAGTGTCTTCGTAGAGAAAGGAGGCTTCCAATTCGTTTTGCAGATAGCTGTCGGGACTGAATGCAAAGCCTTTGCTCATCTTCCGTTTGGCATAGAGGGCAATGAGTTCTTTTGCAATGTCTTTGACCTTGCTCTTTGTTTTGTTTTTTAGTTTTTGCCAAGCGGTTGAGCCGAGACGGTTGAGCTTTGGTTCTATTCCCTCCTTGCCGCAGTAGCGGCTTACCTTGTGAAGGGCGTGTATGGAGACGTAAAGTATATCGTTGTCCTTATAAACCAAGCGTATTGTCTCTTGTACTCTGCCGTTGTTGTTGATTTTTTCCAATCCTCCGAACTTTCCCACTCCGTAATCAATATGAGTAACATAGTCGCCGGGCTTTAGGGTCATAAGGTCTTCCATTGTGAGACGCTCTCGCTGAGAAGAGTTGTCGTCGAGGCGGCTTGCGTGGAAGCGATTGAAGATTTGGTGGTCGGTAAACAAGAGTGTCTTGGTGGAGTGGTCGATAAATCCGCCTTGAAAGCCTGCTCTGATGAAGTGGAGGTTCAATATGTGGTCTTTTGGCTTGAACTCATCTATGATTTTCTCTATTCGGTCTTGCTGTTTGCGGTCGTTTACCCCTATGAAGCACGTGTAGGACTGCTCAAACCACTTTTCTAATTCTTTTATCAGCAAGTCGAAGGAAGAATTGAACTGCATCTGTCCCTCGCATTCAAGAGACAGAATGTAAGAGTAGCGTTCCGGATATGCTGTTTCGCTATGGAGTATATCCACATTGGTGTTTTGGGTGAGCAGTGCTTCCATTTGCTCGCTGCTTGCAAAGATTGCTTCGTGTTCTTTGTTGAGCTGCTCTGCCGAGGCGAACTCTGCCGTGCAGCGTTTTCGTTCCTCTACCCATATAATGGTATCTTGGGGCAGGTAGTCGGTAAGGGTGACTTTTTCGGTGAGGGTTTGTGTTGAGGAATTGTCGGCAAGGATTGTGATTTGGTCTTTTATTTCGATTGAAAGCTGAGAGGCAATATCAAAAGTCCTTATGCTATCGACTTGGTCGCCGAACACCTCGATGCGGAAAGGCTGTTGTGAGGCGAAGGAATAGACGTCTATTATGCCTCCGCGAAGAGAAAACTGCCCTGCATCGTACACTTGTGAAACTCTCTCAAAGCCGTAGTCGTCCAATTTGTCGATAAATTCATCAATGTCGAGCGTATCGCCTGTTCGGACGCTTATCATCTTGGAGTGAAGGGTGCGAGAGGCAACGACCTTTTCGCTTACTGCCTGAGGATAGGAGACAATCACTCTCGCCTTGTGGGAAATGAGCTTTTGCAGAGCCATGTTTCGTAAAACAACATTGGCGTTTTGTATGCTTGAAACATCGTCTTGGTGTGTGTATGAGGCAGGATAGAAAACTATCTCCTTGTCTTCTTGAGGCATGTCGGTAGTGTCGAAGAACAACTCCAAGTCGTTGTAGAAATAAACAGCTCTCTGCTTGTCGGCAAACAAGAAAAGATGAACTCTGTCTTTGGTTTTGTTTATGCAACCTGTGGCAAATAAGCCCAAGGACGATGCTTTCAGACCACAGAGTGCCAAGTTGCGATTTGGCAACAACAATTCTTTCGCAAAAGAGTTTACATTCTCCGAATTTGCGAACCTTTCAATCAATTCCTTCATGTTGCAAAATTACTGACAAATCGCAAAACACAGCATGAAACGAGGGATTAAAACAACTCTTTTGCTGTTTTGATTGTCTTTTTTCGGAATGTTGAGGCGTGCTTTGGGGTTTAGCTTTTTACGTCTAAGGCTTTCCTCAGACCGCTTCCCAAACAGATGAACGCCAAGACCAAAAGCATGATTGCAATTCCGGGGATTATTGCCATGTAGGCAGCGTCCAAGATGATGTATCCGTAGTTTTCTTTTATCATGCTGCCCCATGAGGGCATAGGAGGTTGAACTCCAAGTCCGAGAAAGCTCAATCCGGCTTCTTGCAAGATTGCCGTGGCAAAGTTGGACGCAGTTATGACACTTATCGCTCCCACAACATTGGGAAGGATTTGCCGTGTGATTATCTTGAAGTTGCTCTGCCCTATGGCTTTTGAGGCTTCGACAAACTCTTTTTCTTTTAGAGACTTGACTTGTCCGCGAACCATTCGGGCAATATCGACCCACATCGTCAGCCCCACCGCAACAAAGACCTGCCAAAAGCCTTTGCCGAGAGCAAAAGTGATTGCGACGACCAACAAAACGGTGGGAACAGACCACACAACGTTGATAAGCCACATGATAATGTTGTCTGCCTTTCCTCCATAGTAGCCTGCAACAGCTCCGAGGCTCACCCCTATAAAAATAGCTATCAATACCGAAATCAGACCTACCGAAAGGGAAATACGAGTGCCGACAATGAGCTGAGAAAGCATATCTCTGCCATATCTGTCTGTGCCGAGAAGGTAGGTGCGTTGAACAATCCGATAATCACTTCCGTAAGGCAGACAGATGACTTCGCCACAGTTGGGATTGTCTCCCGTATATAGCTCAAACATCTGTTTGTCGCCTTGTTTCCATGTGCGATATATCGGTTGGGAAATGTGCTGTGAGGGTTTGCCGAAGAGTATGCGTTCAAACAGGTTTACTTTTGGAGTATCGGCATTGGGAGTTTGGAGCATACTTACCTTAAATCCGGGCTTCTTTACGGCAATTTCGAGGTGCTGTTCGTTGGCGTATGGAGTGCTGTCGGGGCAGATGAGGTAGGCAAACACCGCACAAAAGGCAAACAAGCCGATAAGGCAGATGCTTATCAGCGAAAGAGGGTCTTTGAGCAGCTTGTGCCACAGACTCTCAGAGCAGTCCGAGTGTGAGTTTCGCTTCATCGCTCAGCTTGTCGGGCGTCCATGCCGGTTCAAAAGTCAGTCTGACTTGTACGTTGTTTACTCCCTCGGTCTGTTTCACCGCCTGCTCCACGTCCAAAGGAAGATTTTCTGCAACGGGACAGTTGGGAGCGGTGAGTGTCATCTCGATAAGAACGTCGTTATTGTCGTCTATGTCTATCAGATAAATCAATCCCAACGAGTAAATATCCACCGGAATTTCGGGGTCGTGGATTGTCTTCAACACTTGTATTATTCGGTCTTTTAATATCTCTTTTTGGTCCATTGGTTATTGGTTTTGTTTGATCGAAAAGGCAAAAGCGTACAACTTTATTTGTTTAATCATACTCAAAAGTCCGTTTGAGCGAGAAGGAGAGAGGTGTGAACTCAACCCTATGACATCAATGAACTTTAAGTCGGCTTTGTACACATCTTCGGGCTTCTGATGGTTGAACACTCTCAAAAGAAGAGCGATTATTCCTTTGGTTATCACTGCATCGCTGTCGGCTTTTATGTCCATGACATCTCCCGACATTTTTGCACTTACCCATACTTTCGATTGGCAACCCTTGATGAGGTTTTTTTCAACCTTGTCTTTTTCATCTATCATCGGACAATCGTTTCCCAACTCGATGATGTAAGCATATTTATCCATCCATTCGTCAAAGTTTGAGAACTCTTCGATGATTTGCTGTTCTATTTCCTCTATCGTGTTCATTGTTCTATGATTTTTAATATCTCGTCTATGTATTCTCTGTCGTTTGAAAGTCGAGGCACTTTGTGCTGTCCTCCGAGCTTGCCCCTGCTTTTGAGCCACAAGTAGAACGTGTCGGGTTTTGCTTTTATGATTTGAGGTCGTTGCAAAACCAAGTCTTTGTAACGTTTTGCCTCATAGTCGGAATTGACGCTTTGAAGCGCTTTGTCAAACAGGTCGGTGAATTGCTCCATGTCCTCAGGCTCTTTTTCAAATTCCATTACCCACTGGTGAAAAGTGCTGTTGTGTTTGTTGTCAAACAAAGGGGCAGCAGTATATTCGTTCACACTTGAATTTGTTTGGTTGCAGGCAATCTCCAAAGCCTTGATTGCATTATCGACAATCACCTCTTCGCCACAGGCATTGATGAAGTTCTTTGTTCTTCCCGTAATCTTAAATCTGAAAGGTGTCTTTTCGGTAAACATAACCGTGTCTCCAATCATATATCTCCACAATCCGGCATTGGTGGTAATGAGCATTGCATAGTTCTTTCCCACTTCGACCTCCGACAGATTGACTGCTCGGGCGTTGCTGCTGCCGACTTGTTCAACAGGAATGAACTCATAATAAATCCCACTGTCCAAAAGAAGCAGCATGCTGTCCAAATCGCTGCGGTCTTGCAAGCCGAAGAAACCCTCAGAGGCGTTGTAGGTCTCCATATAGTTCATTTTGTCGGGAAGCATTTGCTCAAATTGTTTTCTGTATGGGGCAAAGCTCACTCCGCCATGGAAATATACTTCTATGTTTTGCCAAATCTCTCCGATTGTTTTGCCCGTTTGTTCTTCTATTTTTTTGAGAAGAACCATCATCCACGAAGGAACACCCGACAGACTGACCACATTTGAAGAGATGACAGAGCTTATCATCTTTTCTAATTTGCTTTCCCACTCGGGCATTAGGGCTATTTCCTTTTTTGGAACGCGATAAAGCTCTGCCCAAAAAGGAAGATTGTCAATTAAAATTGCAGATACATCTCCGCAGAATATGTCGTTGTTGTATTCGTTCTCTTGTCTCGAACCGCCAAGAGCAAGATTCATTCCCGAAAATACTTTTGTGTCGGGGTGATTGTTGCAATACATGGCAAGCATATCTTTGCCTGCCTTGTAGTGGCAGTCGTTTAAGCACTCCTCACTTACGGGAATAAACTTCGATTTTGTGGAGGTGGTACCCGAAGACTTGGAAAACCATTTGATTTGAGAAGCCCACAGCACATTATCTTCCCCTTTTCTTATTCTGTCAAAGAAAGGTAAAAGACTATTGTAGTCGTTTATTGGTACTCTTTGAGCAAAGTCTTGCCAGCTTGTTATTGATTTGTAGTCGTAGTACCTGCCCCAAATTGTATTTTTGGCACTGTCGATAAGATCTATCAACAATGCATCTTGCACTTCAATAGGATGACGCATATAGTTCTCTATTTGAGGAATGCGTTTGCTCATCACTTTGCTCATCAATTCGTTTATCATTTCCGTTTTGCTTATTTTGGAGCTTTTGCAACCAACACTGCCGCAATTATTCCGTACACAACCAAGGGTAAAGATACCGCAACAGCTGCAGGCATATTTGCATTGGTGGCAAAAACTTGTGTCATCTTCATTATCATTATCAGGCTGAACGCAAGCATTATTCCTATTGCAAGATTAAGTCCCATTCCTCCTTTTTTCTTTTCGCTGCACAACGATACACCTATTACTGTCAGAATGATATATGCCAAAGGGTTTATCAGCCTTTGGTATTTCTCTACTTGCAATTTGGTAACAATGTTGCTTCCTCTCATGGTTTCTCTTTCTATAGCCTCGTTCAGCTGTTTGTAATCCAACACTTCGGTTTTGATTTGGTTGATGTTGAAGTCGTTGGGCAGCAAACCTATATTGATATACTTTTGTTCACCTTGCTCTATTGTTTCTTTTAATCCGTCTATGTTCCTGATGAAGTAGTTCTCCATCTTCCACATTTTCCTGATAGAATCGTAAACTATGGTTTCGGAATGTATTTTTTGGACGATTTGTTTGTCTTTGAACTTCTCTTGTGTGAACTTATAGCCGGTTACAAGGGCATTGTTGTAACGTTGAACATAGACTTGGGTGTCTTTGGAGGTCTGAATGTGAATGTTGTAAAACTGATTGTGGTAAGGATTGCGGTAATATGTCTTTTCAAATTCCAACTTGGGAACGTTGGCATTAGGAACTAATACATTGCCAAGCCACAAATTGATAAGGGCAACAAAGAAAGCACAAATCAAAAAGGGTCTCATGAACCTTCGGAAACTGATTCCGCTGCTCAAAACGGCAATCGTTTCACTTCTTCCGGTGAGCTGCGAACAGATAAAGACGACCGAAATGAAAAAGAAGAGATAGCCGAACATATTTACAAAGTGAGGGATAAAGTTAATGTAGTAATCAAATATCAAACCCTTGATTGGAGCTTGATTGGAGATGAAGTCGTCCAATTTTTCCGACAAATCAAAAACGATGATTATCATGCTGATTAAGCCGATTGCGATGAAGAATGTCGCAAGCAGTTTCTTCATGATATAAATGTCCAATATGTTGGCAGCAATGTACTTTTTCTTTCTCCAAGCCATCGTTTCTGAGCTTATAGTCTTCTTGACAATTTCTCAACCATCAGAGTTTTCCACTTCAAAAAGTCTCCCTCTATGATATGTTCCCGAGCCTGCCTTACAAGTTCAAGATAAAACGCAAGATTGTGAATGCTTGCAATCTGCAAGGCGAGGATTTCTCCCGATATGAAAAGATGTCTGAGGTATGCTTTGGAGTAAATCTTATCTACATCGGCAGTTCCGTTTTCGTCAAGAGGCGAAAAGTCTCTCTTCCATTTCTCGTTTCTCATGTTCATAACCCCTTCGGAGGTGAACAACATTGCGTTTCGTCCATTTCTGGTAGGCATAACACAGTCGAACATATCCACTCCTCTTTCTATACACTCCAACAGATTTATCGGAGTGCCTACACCCATGAGATAACGTGGTTTGTCTTTTGGTAGTATATCGCAACACAATTCGGTAAGTTCATACATCTTATCGACAGGTTCTCCAACCGACAATCCGCCTATTGCATTGCCTTGGCAGTCAAAAGAAGCCACATATTCACAACTTTTTTTCCTCAAATCGGGATAAACACTTCCTTGAACAATGGGAAACAAAGTCTGACTGTATCCATACTCGCACTCGGTTTGAGCAAATTGTTTTACACATCTTTCGAGCCAGCGATTGGTCAAATCCAAGGATTTCTTTGCGTAAGAGTACTCGCAGGGATACGGAGTACACTCATCGAAAGCCATTATGATGTCTGCTCCGAGCGTTCGCTGAATATCCATCACTCTTTCGGGAGTAAAGATATGTTTGGAGCCGTCAATGTGGGAACGAAACACGCAACCCTCTTCTGTTATCTTGCGTCTGTCGCCCAAAGAATAGACTTGGAAGCCTCCACTGTCGGTAAGCATGGGTTTGTTCCACGAATTGAACTTTTGAATGCCCCCTGCCTGACGAATGACATCTAGTCCCGGACGCAGATATAAGTGATATGTGTTTCCAAGTATTATTTGTGCATGGATTTGTGTTTCCAATTCGTCCCTATGAACGGCTTTTACCGAGCCGATTGTGCCGACGGGCATAAAAATAGGAGTTTCTATTTTACCATGGTCGGTTTGGATTTCTCCTGCTCGAGCCTTGCAATCTTTTGAATTTGAGAGTAATTTGAATTTCATCTTCGAGTTATCAACAAAAAGAGTTTATAATTTCTTTGTACAAAGGTAGTGCTAAAAGTCGAATAAAGGATATTTTTGCCTCAAAAAATCGAATAAAGAGATGAATTTTTTGCAGTACAGACCCACAACTTTGGTTTTGGTGATAGTTATCTGCCTTGCAGTTGTGCTGGCAATACAGATTATTTATTATTTTTGTGTCTATGGCAAGTTGATATTCAACAAAAAGAAAAAGCAAACCGAAGATACCGGCTCTCAGACTGAGGCTTTGCCTCCTGTGTCTGTTGTCATTGCTGCCAAAAATGAAGAATATCATTTGAAAGACAAGCTCGTTTTCTTCTTGGAACAGGACTATCCCGAATTTGAAGTCATAGTTGTCAATGATGCTTCAACCGATGAGTGCGAGTATGTACTCAAAGCTTTCTCCAAATTGTACCCCTGCCTCAAAGTTGTCAATATTGTCGAGAACGTAAACAAGTTCAGAGGCAGGAAGTTCCCCATTTCTCTCGGCATAAAGTCTGCAAAATATGACCATATAGTGCTTGCCGGAGCCGATTGTGTACCCTCGGGCTTTGAATGGTTGAAAAACTTGGCTCGTAACTTCTCCGAAAAAAAAGAAGTGGTACTCGGTTTTTGCACCTACACCAAACAAAAAGGGCTTTTCAAATTTCTCTTGCAATATGACAACCTTACGACGGCAATGAACTACATGGGACTTGCACTTTCGGGGCATCCATATCGCGGAGACGGCAGGAACATTGCATTCAAAAAAGACTTGTTTTTCAAAGTTGGCGGATTTACCAAACACTACAATCTTCCGCTTGGCGAAGACGACATCTTCATAAGAAACGTCTCCACAGCCTCAAACACAACTGTCAGTCTGACGCCCGAGAGCTTTCTTTCCTCCGATGCAAAACACACATACAAAGAATGGAAACGACAAAAAATCGACCGTCTTTCAACCTACAAATACTACAAACCAAGCATCAAGTTCTTGTTGTCAATACCCAATATCACAACTCTTTTATTCTACGCATTTGTAATAACATTGCTGCTTTTGTCGTTACCATTTGAGTACGTCATATTGGCAATAGTAATCAAGTTCGTGTTGCAAATTTTAATATATTTCAAGTCTTGCAAGCGTCTCGGAATAAAAAGAGTTTTTATCTTTGCACCGCTGATTGAACTGTACTTTTTGTTGCTTAATGCAGAATTGCGATTATTGTCATTGTTTAGAAAGAAGAAATAGATGAGTTGTCCTCATAAGTTGTCAAACAGAGCCGAAATGGATTACGAATTGGTCATCAAGGCAAGAGACAAAGGCGACCAGCAAGCCTACGCCTCATTGATGAACCGATACCGTGAGCCTTTGTACTACATGCTCTTGAAGATGACGGGCTGCACCACCGACGCAGAAGACTTGACAATAGAAGCCTTCGGCAAGGCATTCAAATCTATCGACACATATACACCCGACTATGCTTTCAGCACATGGCTTTTCAGAATAGCAACCAATAATTGCATCGACTTTATAAGGAAGAAACGAGCTCCCACCGTCTCTATGGACAACCTATATACCGACATAGACGGCGAAAATGTGGCAATAAATATCCCTTCCGAGAACCTCGACCCCGAAGAGATAATAATCGACCGACAAAAGAAAGAAACCATGAGAGAAATTGTGGCAAAGCTCAAACCGCACTACAAAATTCTCATAGAGCTTCGCTACTTTGACGAAAAGACATACGACGAAATTGCAGAACAACTGCAAATCCCCATAGGAACAGTCAAGGCAAAACTTTTCAGAGCGAGAGAATTTCTCTCTCAAATGATAAAAGATTGTAAGGAACTTCAATAACATTGTTTTCAAAATGGAACAACTACACTTCGAGAAACTATACCCGGAGGGTAAAAGTACAGACTTTTTGGCAGAAGAGTTTGTAAGAGAGCTGTACAATTCTGCATTCCCCGAAGACGAAAGACGAGATTTTGAACTCGTCTGCCAAATGGACGGCAACACAAGCCTCGATTTCTTTCTGATAAGGAACGAAAATCAACAGCTTGCAGGCTTCATATCGCTTTGGGACTTTGAGAGCTTTGTATATATTGAGCATTTTGCAACTTGTGAGGCTTTCAGAGGACAAGGAATAGGGGCAAGGGTGATGCAGAGGTTGCAAAACACCATAAGCAAACCAATCATCTTTGAGGTCGAACTGCCCGACAATCCCTTGGCAAAGCGAAGAATAGACTTCTACAAGCGATGCGGTTTCGATGTGTTGCCATATCCATATACCCAGCCGCCATACGACAAAGACAAACACAGCATTCCCATGCTTATAATGACCCAAAGCGACAAAGCTCTGAGCGAAAAGGAATTTGAAAAGGTGGTTGAACACCTGCACAGAGAGGTCTATGGAGTGCAAAAAGAAGCATGAGAGACCCAAAACAGACAAAAAAAACGAAGAAAAACGACATTTTTTTTGCAGGTTTCAAAAAAAGTCGTACCTTTGCAGTCGCAAAAGCAATAAGGGCCACGTAGCTTAACTGAATAGAGTCCCTGATTACGGCTCAGGAGGTTGCAGGTTTGAATCCTGCCGTGGTCACAAGAGGCAAGCCAAACGGCTTGCCTCTTTTTGTTTTATCCCATTCCCGAATTGCAGAACCTGTTTTATAATCTCGAAAGGGCAGAAGCGTCTCTCTTGTGCGAGCTTAGGCTTCTGCCCTTTCGGCGGAGAACAATCTCTTTTTCAGAGTTTAGAAGTTGAATATCCTGTAACTGATGTTCAGATTGCAAGACGATTTTGCAACCTTTGCTCCAAATGGCATTCTCCCACACGCCTTTTTGCGAAAATAAATCGGCGATTGAGAAAAACGAAACGCCGTTTTGTCGCCGCAAAACGGCGTTCCATTTTTGCTATTTCTAAAACATTGATTTGCAATATAGTATTTGTGTGGTTGAAGCCTTGATTTGGTTGAAATGTTTGACAGAAAAACAGCAACAATTTGTCAATAAGAAAACATTTTCTATATTTGTAGTCGGAAAACAAAGCGAAAAGGTTTTCGAGTATCAAACAGAAAAAA
>SAMEA3663271__coassemble_91_pt1 | contig 54507 bp, 44 predicted proteins | sample SAMEA3663271__metabat2_low_PE_004 | metagenome-assembled genome bin SAMEA3663271 (sample SAMEA3663271) | pig gut metagenome | biome: pig gut; feature: pig-associated habitat; material: faeces | place: China | collected 2013
CACTCCTGAGTCTTCGACGGGAAATGTAAACGAGATTTGGCCGCATCGAAGCAATGTCGCTAACAGCATAATCAAAGACGGGGTGCGTTTCAGTGCCTACTCTTGCTCGGCAGAGAAGAGAAACTCCGTTGCAATGGACGGAATCGGAACAATATGCCACGAGTTTGGTCATGTGTTGGGATTTCCTGACTTTTACGACACCGATTATGACGCTTCGGGCGGAAATGCCTACACTCCCGGCGATTGGGATTTGATGGCAAGCGGCTCTTATATGAACAATAGTGCAACACCTGTCGGATTGTCTGCAATGGAAAGATGGATTGCAAATTGGTTTGACTTTGACACCCTCACCGCAACAAGAGAAAACATTTACCTTCCTGCAATCAATTCGTTTGATACCACCGTTGCATACTACATTCCTTTGTCAAACAGCGAGGGATTTATGGTCGAAAACAGAAAGAAGACCGATTGGGACAACTATCTTCCCGGCGAAGGAATGATGATATACCATTGTGATTGGAACAAAATCAACCCTTGGTTTAATTCGGGAAGCAATCAAATCAACGTAAACCCGAATGATAGAGGCTACTTTGTTCGTCCGGCATCCGGAGTTGAGTCAGACGCAGAGTCAAATCGCGCCCCATTCCCGGGAGCTACCGGAAAAACCAACTTTACCGACGAAACAACACCTGCTTCCACCCTCAAAAACGGAACATTGACCGGAAAACCGATAACAAACATACGTTTTGAAAACGATAGTGTGATGAGGTTCAACTTCATGTCTGTTTTGCCGGCAACAATCACCGACAGCGTAAGCTCGTCTTCAATAACCTCTTTGACAGCTTTGACTTGGGGAAGTATAGTATATGAACCTGCGGCAGCAGAAGATGCAATCACCGAAAGAGGAATTGTTTGGAGTTTGAGTGCAGAAGACCTTGACAACATGACAGAAGGAAACATCACTGTAGTTCCTTCAGACTCCACAGGCAGAGTGTTCTCTGCTCAACTAACCTCCCTTGTTCCAAGCTCGACAATCTACTTTAAGGCATACGCAACAAATGCCAACGGAACAGTATATGGACAACGTTCTCAGTTTACCACATTGAGCGGCTTGGGAACAATAGTTACCAGAGTGGCAAGCAATGTGGGAAACAACTCTGCAACGGTTGAAGCCAATTTGACATCGTTGGGCGACGGCGAATTTGTTGCCAAAGGATTTACCTTCACAACTGATGCAAATGAAAATCCCGATATTGACGGCAACATGGTGTATGTTTCCACCGATTCGGAGTTGGGAGCTTTCACCTACACAATCGACACCCTTTCGGAAGGCGTGAGATACTATTACAGAGCCTACTTGACCACAACCGTCGGAACAGTTTATGGAATAAAGAGAAACTTCCAAACAACCTATCCTGCAATAGAAAACAACACCATAGGCTCTGATCAAGAGTTCTGTGCAGGAGGAACACCTGCTCTTTTGGTCGGAAGCGAACCAACGGGAGGAAGAGGCAACTTTACCTACCAATGGCAGGAGAAAAAGAGGACAGGCAGCTGGTACAATGCCACTCAGACAGCAGACCAACGAGACTATCAACCCGAGAGCCTTGACGACAGCACATATTACCGCCGAATAGTAATCTCAAACGGCCTGATTAGAGACACAAGTAACACTGTTTTGATGAACGTCTTGGTATCTCGAGGAGGCAAAATCACCAAAACGGTGGGCGATACAATCAATCTCGGAGCTACAACAGGCACACTCAAATTGCAATCCTACAGAGGAACGATATTGGATTGGGAACGCCAAATCGACAATCAAGCGTGGGAAAGCATAGGCAACACAGCAACAACCTACACCGAGACACCGCAAACCGAAGCAATGTATTCATATAGGGCAAGAGTTCAAATCTCTACTTGTCCTGAGGACTATTCGACCGAAGTATCAATATATGTGAAAGACAACTCTTCGTTGCAAGATGTGGCAAACGACTTCACGTTTGAGGTGTCTCCAAATCCTGCAAGTTCATACATATCAATCACCACACCATTTGCCAACTCTCACACTGTGAGAATAGTAAACACATTGGGTCGGGTGGTATATCAGGCAGAGAACTGCAAGAGCGAAAACATGAGAATAGACATTGGAGGATTGGATAACGGAACTTACTTCCTTACAGTGATTTCGGAAGATAAACAATCGACAAAGCAAATAATCGTAAACAAATAAAAAAACACAAAAACAATGAACAAAGTAATCAACACACCAAAAGCACCAAAAGCCATAGGACCATATAGTCAGGCAATTTTGGCAGGAAACGGAATGTTGTTCATCTCGGGACAAATACCTGTAAATCCCGAAACAGGCAAAGTGCCTGAAACAATCACCGAACAGACAGAACAAGTCTTCAAGAACATAGAAGCGATATTGACCGAGGCAGGATACAGCTTCAAAGATGTTGTGAAGACCACTTGTTTGTTGAACTCTATGGACGACTTTGCTGCAATGAACGAAGTATATGCCAAATACTACAACGAAATGTTGCCTGCAAGAGCAGCATACGCAGTAGAGAAACTTCCTATGGGAGTATTGGTCGAAATAGAAACCATAGCATACAAGGGATAGTCTTATCTATTGACTGATTATGAAGGTCGGTGAGTTTCTTGCCGACCTTTTTTTGTTTTGACAGACCTACTTCGATTTTGCAGAACACTCCGGACACAACCCTTTTATCACATAGTTGATGCAGCGAGGAGTGAAACCGGAGGGAATACTTACAATGGGAATACTCACATTCTCAAAACAATAAGTCTCTTTGCAGTGTTCGCAATAGAAATGAATGTGTTGGTCTGAAAAGTTGCAGTGTGTCAGGCTGTGGCACAGCTCATATTTTAGCGAACGACTGCCGTCTTCAATAGGGTGGACGACATCTTTTTCCGAAAATAGTTTGAGCGTTCTGAAAATACTTGCCTTGTCCATCGAAAATTCCAACAAAACTTCCAAATCGGCAAGACTGACAGGGTGAGAAGCCTTTATCAATTCTCTCAATACAAGGATACGGTTGGAAGTCGGCTTGACTTGCTTGGCATTCAAAATGTTTTCTATCTCCTGATTATTCATAATCTGATTGTTTGAACAAAGTCCTCCTATTTGACAACTTTCTTTCTCAAAAGATTACACGCTATTTCGCAAAGAATACTGCAAATTGGCAAAGCCACAAGCAAAAATTGCAAACAAGTTGCATGAGAAAACTCCTAATTTTGCACCGAATTAAAACAAAAAAATACAGATATGAACAGAGAACAACGTATTATGCTTACAAGAATTATCATCTCGGCGGTGATGATAGCCGGTTTGCTGATTGTCAATCCCCAAGGTGTTACAAGATTGGTGGTTTATTTCGCACTTTATCTTTTTATTGGTTACGACATATTGAAAGAAGCAGCCGAAGGAATAGTCAGAGGCAGGGTGTTTGACGAAAATTTCCTTATGGCGATTGCAACTGTGGGAGCTTTTGCTCTTGCCTTGTATGAGGGAAGTGGAGACTATTTGGAGGCTGTTGCAGTGATGTTCTTTTACCAAATAGGCGAGTTTTTTCAAAGCTATGCCGTCGGAAAGAGCCGTCGCAACATTTCAGAACTCATGGATATTCGTCCCGATTATGCCAATGTGGAGCAAGACGGCAAAATTATCAGAGTTTCTCCCGAAGATGTGGCTGTCGGACAAACCATTGTCGTGCAACCCGGCGAAAAAGTACCAATTGACGGTGTGGTGATTGAGGGAGAATCGTCCATAGATACCTCTGCCCTTAGCGGAGAATCTCTTCCCCGAGACGTAAAAGCAGGCGACGAAATCATAAGCGGAAGTATCAACATTTCGGGAGTGCTGAACGTTCGCACAACAAAAGAGTTTGGCAATTCGACCGTCTCAAAAATCATGCAGCTTGTGGAAGATTCGGCATCAAGAAAATCCAAATCAGAAGACTTTATTGCCAAATTTGCACGAATATATACCCCTGCGGTATGTTACGGAGCTTTGGCACTTGCACTGTTGCCGCCTTTGTTTCTCATTGTTTTTGCGGGAGAGACATTGAGTTTTGCCACCTTTGGCTCATGGGCTTATCGTGCCTTGGTCTTTCTTGTAATCAGCTGTCCTTGTGCCTTGGTTGTCAGTATTCCATTGTCATTCTTTGCAGGGATTGGGGGAGCAAGCCGAAGCGGAGTGCTTGTAAAGGGAGCCAACATCTTGGAAACCCTTTCCAAAGTCAAGACAGTGGTGTTTGACAAGACAGGAACTCTGACCAAAGGAGTGTTTGAAGTCATTGCATACCACGATGCAGATGACAGAGACATTCAATCGCAAAAAGAACAGTTGTTGGAATATGCAGCCATTGCCGAGTCTTCCTCCTCACACCCCATAGCAAAATCACTGCAACAAGCATACGGACACACTCCCGAGAGAAGCCGCATGAGCCAAATCAAGGAAATAAGCGGCAAGGGAATAATTGCCACCATTGACGGCAAGTCGGTGGCTGTGGGAAATGAAAAATTGATGCTTGATTATGGCATTACGCCTTGTCGATGCAAGAAAGCAGGAACGATTGTTCACCTTTCGGTTGAAGGAAAATACCTCGGGCATATAGTATTGGGAGATGTGGTAAAGCACGAAGCGGCAAAAGCAGTTGCAGACCTACGTCAGGTGGGAATTACCCGAACCGTCATGCTGACAGGAGACACCAAGGCAGTTGCAGAACAAACCGCTTCGGCACTCGGTATTGACCAAGTATATAGCGAGCTTCTGCCAACCGACAAAGTATCACAAGTAGAAAAAATCATCAACTCACAGACAAAAACAGATAAAACAGCCTTTGTGGGAGACGGCATTAACGATGCACCTGTATTATCTCGTGCCGATGTGGGCATAGCAATGGGAGCAATGGGTAGCGATGCAGCCATCGAAGCGGCAGATGTGGTACTCATGGACGACGATACGACAAAAATCGGCAAAGCAATACGCATATCACGAAAATGCCTTCACATAGTCAGAGAGAATATCGTCATGGCATTGGGTGTAAAGGGCATCTGTCTGATATTGGGCATTGTCGGCATTGTCAATATGTGGCTTGCGATTTTTGCAGACGTGGGAGTTATGGTACTTGCTGTATTGAATGCCATTCGAGCCATGTATGTACGCAAAATTTAGAACTGCATTTGAGCAAAATAAAACGGCGGATTGTTGGAACAATCCGCCGTTTTATTTTGCCAATCTGCCAAGTCATCTTGCAAGCGAAAACGGCGGTTGTGTGTGTTTTGCTTGGAGATATGTTGCGTCTCTATTTTTTTGCTTACAAATACCCCCACTATGGGTCATTATTGCCGAAATTTGGGTAAGTGGGTTTGTTGAGTTTTGGTTGTAATTTTGCATCGGAATAAATCATAAGGGTGCATTGAGCAGAGAAACATCAGAAAAAAACTGCTCTATAAGGTATCTGAAATGAGTAAAATTAAGATGCGATTATGAGAATTAAAAGTTTGATTATAATTATGGCACTATCAATCTCAATGAATGCACAAGCACAGACGACAAACTCTCGATTTGCCGCAAAAGAATCCTTGTCTTTGACAAATGAGTGGGATAAGACTTTCCCGAAAAGTGAAAAGGTGATGCACGAGAAGGTTACCTTTGTAAATCGTTTTGGTATCACGCTTGCCGCCGACCTCTATCGTCCGAAGACCGGAAACGGAAAGTTGCCGGCATTGGCAGTGAGCGGTCCTTTCGGAGCAGTAAAAGAACAATCGAGCGGACTTTATGCCCAACGCTTGGCGGAAGAAGGCTTTCTTACAATAGCTTTTGACCCTTCGTTTACGGGCGAAAGCGGAGGCAGCCCTCGTTATTCGTCCTCTATGGACATCAATACTGAAGACTTTTGTGCGGCAGTGGACTATCTTTCTTGTCGCAAGGACGTGGACAGCGAGCGTATCGGCATTATAGGTATTTGTGGCTGGGGCGGAATTGCCCTTAATGCCGCAGCTCTTGACCCTCGTATCAAGGTAACCGTTGCCATTACTTTATACAATATGACGCGTGTAACACAGCAAGGCTACTTTGACAGCATGGACGAGGAGGGTCGCTATCAACTGAAAAAGCAGTTGTCAGAGCAACGCACCGAAGAGTTTCGCAAGGGCGAGATATTGCCTCAGGGAGGATTGCCCGATGTTCCGACAGATGATGCTACCGAGTTTTTGAAACAATATATTGCATATTACAAATCTGAGAAGAGAGGGTATCACTCACGGTCGCTCAATTCCAACATGGGTTGGAATATTACCTCTACACTTATGATGCTTAATCAAAATTTATGGATAGCAGCTTCGGAAGTGAGAACACCGGTACTCATTGTGCATGGAGAGAAAGCACACAGTCGTTACTTTGGCGAAGAAGCCTATCAAAAGCTGACAAGTGGCAAATATGCAGATAATAAACGCCTGCTCATCGTTCCCGCAGCCACACATTGCGACCTCTATGACGGCGGAGAAGGTAATTTTATCCCTTGGAATGAAATAGTAGATTTTGTAAAACGCTCGATAAAATAAGCCGTAAGATGAACAGGATTAAAATAGAAAGCATACTAATGCTTGTTGCTGCTCTTTTATCGCAATTTGCTGTAAGTTGTAACAATCATAATAATGAACCAATGACAAAAAACACAAAAATGGAAAAGATACTCTTTATTAACGGAAGCCCTAACCGCGACGGAAATACTGCCGCATTGGCAAAAGTACTGCTCGAGGGCAGAGAATATGAGACGCTTAACCTCAACGATTATCGGCTTAACTTCTACGGACAGACGCTTGAAGGCGACCAACTTGACGAATTGATTGCCAAAATGAAGCATGCCGACATTATCGTAATGGGTTCTCCGGTCTATTGGCACAACATTTGTGCTTCCTTGCGTACCCTTATGGAACGTTTCTATGGCTATGTACCCTCCGGAGAGTTCAAAGGCAAACGATTGTTCTTCCTTTATCAGGGAGCTGCTCCTACAAAGATGATGATTGACGCCGGAGAATATACAATGAGTCGCTTTGCCGATATGTATGGTTTCGCATACGAGGGTATGGCAACCGACAGAAGTGAAGCAAAGACATTGAGAGAGAAACTTGAATCGACAAAACAATGATAGGTATCACCGAGAAATTGAATGTTATCAATCGTTTGTTGTTATGTGTTCTCCTAACTTCAACATTGATTGTCAATGCTCAAAACAAAGATAGAATGGAAACAGAAACTTTATTGACACTTCGTCAGCTTTCTTTGGCAGAATGTGCGTGCATTGAGGCACAAGGCGATATGGAAAGACTTGATGCTGCAATCAGAAAAGCCCTTGACAATGGTGTAAGCGTAAACGAGTTGAAGGAGGCTTTCTCTCAGCTCTATGCTTATACGGGTTTTCCTCGTTCTCTCAATGCTCTCAATAAGCTCAAAGAAGTACTTGATGAGCGTAAGGCACAAGGCATGGAAGACAATGAGGGCAGAGAGTGGCAACGTCCTGCCTTGTGGGACGATGCAGCCGAAGCCTTGAAGCAAGGAACGGCAGTGCAGTCTCGTCTTGTCGGCGGAATGCCTTACTCATTCGCTTTTTGTCCGCAAGAGGACTATTATTTGAAATCACATTTGTTTGGAGACATCTTTGCCGGAGACCAACTGACGGCGGCAGATCGAGAATTGGTAACCTTGGCAGCCCTTGCCGGAATGAAAGGTGTGGATTCTCAACTTGCATCTCATAAACGTGGAGCAGTGGCAATGGGTAATACACAACAGAGTGTTGATTTTCTTCTCTCTTGGCTTGCTTCTGAAGGATTGACGCTGCAAAGCGAGTTTGCAAAGGGAGAACCTAACGACGGCTTTGCCCGATATTTTACGGGCAACAGCTATCTTACACAACTGAAACCCAAAAATTTGTCAGATAAAGAGCAAGGTGTGCAGAATTACAGCAACATAACTTTTGAACCGAGTTGCAGAAACAACTGGCATATACACCATGGCTGTCGCCAAATACTGATTTGCGTCAGCGGAAAGGGGTGGTATCAGCAGTGGGGTGAACCTGCAATAGCTCTATATCCCGGAGATGTAATCGAGATTCCCGAGGGCGTGAAACATTGGCACGGAGCCGATAGTCGGTCTTGGTTTCAACATCTTACCACTCATGTAAAAACAGGCGGAGAAGAGAGTAATGAATGGCTTGAAGAGGTGAGTGAACAGCAGTATAAGGCAGCAATAGAGTAGTGAAACGAGTGAATGAGGTGTGGTTATTTTTTTGTAATTTTGGACTTTCAAAACAATAAACCAAGCAAAGTGCAATGGAAGAGATTTATTTTGACACTGTGCAACAATTTAACGAAAGATACGGATTTGAAACCCTCCACCCTCTTGTGAGTGTGGTGAGGTTCGATAGGCAAATTCAGCCGAGTGATTACATAGTTCACTATAATATTTATGCTATTTTCTTGAAAGAGAACAAAGGGTGCAAGTTATCATACGGACGAACAAAGTATGACTTTGACGAAATGACGGTTACCAACTTTGCTCCGGGGCAAACCATACATGTAGAACCTGTCCCGGAAGTTCAATATCCCAAGTGGACGGCTCTTGTCTTTCACCCTGATTTGCTCTCACGCACATCTTTGGGCAAGAATATGGGGCGTTATGAGTTCTTTTCCTATTCGAGTAATGAGGCGTTGCACCTTTCCGTAAGGGAGATAGAGATTTTTCTCAACGTACTCGACATGATAAAACAAGAACTCTTACGTCCGATTGACAAACATAGCAGAGAACTCATCGTATCAAACATAGAATTGTTGCTCAACTATTGCCTCCGCTTCTACGATCGGCAATTCGTTACACGCGGAGAGATAAATCATGCTGTTGTAAAGAAGTTTGAAACTCTTCTTAAGGAGTATATTGATACCAAAGCGATAGATTGCGGACTTCCGACCGTGGCTTATTTTGCCGACAAGTGCTGTCTGTCAAATGGTTACTTCGGAGAACTTGTCAGAGTGGAGACAGGACGGACGGCAAAAGACTTTATTTCAGACCATCTTGTTGCATCGGCAAAACAACTGCTCAATGATGACAGTCTGACTGTGAGCATGGTCAGCCGACATCTCGGTTTTGAATATCCGCAACACTTTGTCCGTTTCTTCAAGGCACGAACCGGCAAAACACCTACTCAATATAGGTCGGTAGTGTGAGCGTTTATTTCCGTGGCTTTTCTGAAAGGGTCATGACAATCGGGAAGTGATCGCTGATGCCTCCCTGATATTTCATTCCGCGATAGGTCGAATAGGGGGTTATGAGCTTGTTTTTGGGATTGTCATCGACTAAAAAATCGTTCCTCATCACAAAGGCATCGCCTTTGTCTTCGATGTATTGGCAAAGATTGGTGCTTACAATGAATTGGTCAAAGCTCAGATATTGTCCGTTATAGACATACGAGCCGGCTTTCTTCTTGTTGTTTTGCATAAGATTGATCAAAAAAGGTTCTTTGTCCAATGTGTGAAAGCCTTTGACTATTGCTTCGTCCCAAGGGTTGTCGTTCATGTCGCCCATTATGATAAAGTTCTCTTCTCCTCGGGCTTTGAGTTGTTTGATATGCGAATATATACTGTCGAAGATGCTCTTTCTGAGGGCTTGCTTGGCATTGTGTTCTCGCCTTGAGGGAGCGTGAACGACGTAAATGTTCACTGATTTGTCTCCGAGCAGACCGCAAACATACAATACGTCTCGCGTACGTTCGCTTTCGTCTTTGCTCTCGGGTGTTATTTTGTAGTGTTCTTTCGGCTTGAAGCGTGAGGGATTGTACACAAGGGCTACGTCTATTCCTCTGATGTCTTTCGAGTCGTAATGGATAAATTGATAGTTTGCTTTGCGAAGTGGTGTTCCTTTGCACAAGTCTTCCAACACTCGGTCGCTTTCTACTTCGCACAGCCCTACGATTGAAGGAAACGAACCCTCGCCTGCGGCAATGTAGGTCTTTGCCAAAAGGTTGTATTTCTTCTTATAACGTTCAAATGTCCAATGTTTTTTGCCTTCGGATGTAAAGTCGTTGTCTTGGGTCAGTGTGTCGTTTGTGGGATAGAAGAGGTTTTCGCAGTTATGAAAGATGATGATGTCTTTTTGTGCCATGACGATATTTGGAAGCATACAAAAGAGTAAAGCAAGTCGCTTTGCCCTGCTTGCTTTGGGAGTTTTTGTCCTTGGCATTTGCTTTTTCATTGTTTTCAAACAAGCAGAAGCACCATCGCCGTCTGCTTTGCGGTGGTGCTTCTTGGTTTTTGGTTGTTTCTTCAAGGAATTATCCCTTGTAGAAAGGCATTTTTACAACAACTGCTTTCAAGAGTTTTTCTCTTACCTTGATGAATATTTCGGTGTCTTTCTTGCTGAATGCTGTTTGAACGTGTGCTGTTCCTATTGCCACTCCGCATGAAGGTGATTGAGTTCCCGAACATACTTTTCCTATTACGTTGCCGTCTTTGTCGCATACTTGATAGCCTTGACGTGGAATGCCTCGGTCAATCATTTGGAAGCCGACCAACTTCTTGCTTACGCCGTTTGCTTTTTGTTGTTCCAAACGTTCTCTGTCGATAAAGTTGTTTCCGTCGGTGAACTTGGTAAGCCAGTTCAATCCTGCTTCGATTGGAGAAGTCTCGTCGTCAATTTCGTGTCCGTAGAGGCAGAATCCCATTTCCAAACGCAAGGTATCGCGGCAGCCCAAGCCGGCAGGTTTGATTCCAAACTCTTTTCCTGCTTCAAACACAGCGTCCCAAATCTTGTCGGCGTCTTTCTTGTCGAAGTAAATCTCACATCCGCCTGCTCCTGTGTAACCTGTGGTCGATAGAAGTACGTTTTCAACTCCTGCAAAGGTCAAGAACTTGAATGTATAGTACTCCATGTCTTCTATTGTGGTGTCTGTGAGCTTTTGCATAGCCTTCAATGCCAATGGTCCTTGAACTGCCAACTGTCCGTAGTGGTCGCTCTCGTTTGTAAACTCAGTTCCGACTTTCAATCCCATCTCTTCTGCAATTTTACTCATCCAATTCCAATCTTTTTCGATGTTTGCAGCGTTTGGAACCATGAAGTACTCTTGTTCTGACACTCTGTAAACCAACATATCATCGACTATACCGCCTTTGCCGTTTGGAAGAACGGTATAGAGTACCTTTCCGTCATACAAGGTTGCTATGTCGTTTGAGGTGCAACGTTGAACAAATTCAAAGGCTTTTGGTCCTTTTGCTCTGAACTCGCCCATGTGAGAGACGTCAAACACGCCTACTGCATTTCTTACGTTGTTATGCTCGATTACCAAGCCTTCGTATGAAATCGGCATATTAAATCCGGCAAATTCTGCCATCTTTGCACCCAAATCTATGTGCTTTTGTGTGAATGGTGTTGTCTTCATTCTTATGTATTTTTTGTTAAACAATATCTATCTTTGTGCTTTCTTGCCTTTTGAGCTTGCAAAATTAGTGAATTTCTTCGGCTTGGTCAAAGTTTTTGAGCGTTAAGTTTTCGCCGTCCCACTCCGCAAAGGGCTTTTTTTCTCTCCATTGACCGGTATTGATGTATCGGCAATGGTTTTTCAGCTCTTTGTCGCAACATAGGTGTCGGTGTCCGAAGATAAAGAAATCTGTGTGTTGTGATTGTAAGGATTGTATGCAGTATTGGTACATTGGTTCGTTTTGTCCGCGGTCTTGATAGTCGCTTTTGTGGTGTGAGTGTCTGCTTTGTTTACTCCAATGTGTTCCTATTGCCAATGCCCAACGCGGATGAAGCGAAGCGAAGAGCTTTATGCAGATTTTGTTTTTGAATATGGCGTTGAGGATTTTGTATTTGGTGTCGCTTTTGTCCAATCCGTCGCCGTGTCCTACAAAGAATTGCTTTCCGTCTTTTTCAAAGCGGAGAGGTTTGCGGTGAAGGATAAATCCGAGTTCTTTTTCAAAGTAATCTCTCTGCCAAAGGTCGTGATTGCCGCAAAAGAAGTGTATCTTGCAGCCTGCATCGCTCATTTGTGCCAGCTTTCCGAGAAATCGCACATATCCTTTGGGAACAACATATTTGTACTCGAACCAAAAGTCGAATATGTCGCCAAGAAGGTAAATCTCTTCGGCACTATCTTCTATGTTTTCCAACCAGCAAACTGCTTGTTTCTCTCTTTCTATGCTCGATTTGCTGTCGGGAGAACCGAAATGAAAGTCGCTTACAAAGTAAATCTTATTTTTGCTCTTGTTGTGCGAGGTGTTCATTTTGCTCTTGCTGCTTTTGTTCGATGAAGTTCTTCAAGATGAGTGTGTGTTGATTGTTTGGCAGGGTCTTGTTCAGTCCTTCGAGAACTTCTTTGTATATTGAAAGGTCGCTGCGGTAGTCAAATAACGGTCTGCCTTCAAAGGTGCGATAAAGAGCAATGAGAGTTGTCAGAGAGCCACTGTGTTTGTGTATAAAATCTTCGCTGTATGCCACTTCCTGAGCATGAATTTCGTTGAGCCTTTGCAGAAATACGTGCTTGACAGAGTCTAAATTGTCGATGTTGTTTACTTTCAGATAGTCGCTCATTGCTTTGAGTGTCTGTCTTATTTGAGCTGTGTGATTGTTCATTTGTTTCAACAACTCTGACTCTGCTGAGCCGCTTATCGAATAAGAACCCGAAAAGTCGGCGGCGGTACTTTTGATTTGGATTTGTTCTTTCACTTTGGGGCAAAGGGTGATGTAGTCGTCTTTGTAGCTGAGTGAGTAGAGCGTAGGTTCGCTCATTTTGACCAAATGTGAGAAATTGCCTTTCTTGTCCAAGGTTATGGTGTCCGCAGGTGTAAATCCTGTTTTGCCTATTTCTCTTAAAATGATGTAAGGGCTGTCTGCTCCTTGTATTGTGCCGCTTATGGCAAATGAAGTTTCGTTTGGGGTTTTGGTTTTGCTGCAACCGAAAGCCAAAAGTGCGATTGCAATGGTTAAAATTTGTTTTGAGAGTTTGCTCATATCTTTTTGTTTGTTTGTTGCATTTTGATAAAATCGGCAATGACCAATGCCGCCATTGCTTCGACCACCACGCCTGCCCGAAGTATGGGTGCGATGTCGTGTCTGCCTTTGTTTTCTATGGTGTATAGGCGATTGTCATGGTCTTTGCAAATCATGGTCTTGATGCTTGCCGCAGGCTTGAAGCCTGTTTTGAAAATGATTTGTTCTCCGTTTGAAATACCGCCTTGAATGCCTCCGCTGTGATTGCTTAGTGTGCCTCCGCCTTGTTTCCATTGGTCAATGTCTTGGCTGCCGAAACGTTTGCAGCTTTCCAATCCGTCTCCTATTTCAAAGCTCTTTGCCGAAGGAATGCTCATCTGTGCATACGCCAATGCCGCCGAGAGCTTTGCAAACACAGGTTCGCCCAATCCTGCCGGCACATTGTCAATAGTGCAGCTGATTACCCCGCCCAAGCTGTCGCCTTTTGCAAGTGCTTCTTGCAGTTTGTCTTCTGCTTGTTTGCGGCAGTTGATATAGTCTTCTCCTCCGACTTGTTCTATTTTTGAAGTGATAGTTATATTGAAGCCTTTGAGGTATAGTTTTGCCAAAGCACCTGCAACAACTCTTGCGGCAGTCTCTCGTGCCGAGGCTCTGCCTCCTCCCGAAGAAGCATTGATGCCATACTTACAATAATATGTATAATCGCCGTGTGAAGGTCTGAAAAGATTGCTCAGGTTTGAGTAGTCAGCTTTTTTGGCATTGGTGTTTTTGAGGATAAATGCCAAGGGTGTTCCCAAGGTTATGCCGTTTTCCAATCCACACAAAAACTGAGGACAATCCTCTTCTGTTCTCGGGGTGGAGTATAGGCTTTGTGGTCGGCGGCGGTTCAATTCGCTTGCAATAAAGTCAAAATCCAGCTCAACGCCCGAGGGAAAGCCTTCGATAACACCCCCTATGGCATCGGAATGACTTTCTCCGAAACTTGTAAACACAAACAGCCTGCCAAAAGAATTGCCTGACATATTTTCAAAACCAATAATCGGTTTGCAAAGTTACCGATAAAGTGTCAATTTTTGCAGTTTTATTTGTGATTTTTTTGCAATATGCCCACACTTTTGCTCCAAAAAGTTATTTTGTTTGCTTGCGGTTGTTTCCTAAGGGGCGTTTTGAAAAAAATAAAACGCTGTTTCGTGTAGCTGAAACGGCAGTTTGGTAAATTATTTCGCCGTTTTGCTAATGCTTGATTGTCAGTTTGTAAGCATGGTTTAGAGCTTGCGTTTGAGAACTTTCTCCACTTCCGAAGTAAAAAGGGCGTTGTAGCCTTGGTGAGAAAAGCATATCTTGCCTTTTTTGTCGATTATGAATATGGTGGGATAGGAATACACAAGGTAGCTTTCTTCTATCGTTCGTCTCTTTGCCGAGCAGAGGTTGAAGCTGAGCTTTTTCAGTTCGGCAAAACGCCTTAACTCAAAGTTAGATTGTTGTTTATCGATAGGGTTTATGGCAATTATTTCCAAGCCTTTGTCTTTATAATTTCGGTAAAGCCGTTCCAAATCGTCCAACATATCCATGCAGGGAGGGCAGTTGTTGTAATAGAAGGCAATGAGCAGCACTTTGTCATGGATTTGTCGAGTGTTGATAGTTTCGCCATCGTAGTTTTGAATGATGAATGTTTCTGCTGTTTTCCCGTAAGCAAAGGTGCTTTGTTCTATTTCTTGTTTTTCCCATTGTTTTTTCAGAGCTGAGCGAGACATATACTTGATGTTGCCCGGTGTTTCGTCTTTGGTGAGTTGGAAACGGCTGAGAGAAAATGCTGCGTCGGGCGTAAATTTCGTAAATGTTATATTGCTTTTCAAGGTGTCGGCGTGAGAGTCGTCGTAAGTGGTGATGAGTGTAGATTGTTTGGCAAGAGGATAAAATGTGCCGGCATCGATGATGTAGGTTTCGGATAGTTGTTGTTTTTGTTCGGGTTTTGATACAATACAGAAGCGTTTGCACGCTTTGTTGTTTATCGTTGTGTCGTCAAGAAGACTGATAGTTTTCTTCTTGTCTTTGATGTTGAAAGGCTTGTCGGTGATAATGTACGGGTGAATGGTCGTAAAGTCTATCTTTTTTAAGAAAATATCTTTGTCTTCTTGTTCATATTGTTCTGCAACAGAGGTTTCGGTGTCGATATGAGTAAATGTATTTTGGTCATAGACTTGTTTGAGATAGGTTTGAAAGGCGTATTGTTGTTCCAAGTTGAACATTGCCAATCGGCTTTTGAACTTGCCGCGTTTGAAACAGACTTTTTGTGTGTATTTTCTTTTTTTTTGGTTGATTGACGTTTCGATTTCGCTTTCGTAGTATGCCGAAGCGGTCTGTTGAGAGGCTTTGTTGCATTGTTGCAACAAGTCTTTGAGCGATTGGGCATTGCAATTGATGGCAAACAATATTGTAAGGAGTGTCAATATCAGCGTTTTTTTCATCTGTTTTGGTATTCTGTATTTGTAAAAAAGGGGAATTCGGCTAACGAACTCCCCATGTATAACGAAATTTTTGTGTTTCTATTTTCCGACAGCGGCTTGTGCGGCAGCCAATCTTGCGACAGGCACTCTGTAAGGCGAGCAAGAAACGTAGTTCATTCCTGTTTTGAAGAAAAATTCTACCGATGCTGGGTCTCCGCCATGCTCTCCGCATACTCCGACTTTGAGGTTCGGCTTGGTCGAACGACCTTTCTCGACGCCAAGTCTCACCAACTGTCCGACACCTTCCTGATCCAATGTTTGGAATGGGTCGTTTGGCAAAATCTTCTTGTCTTGATATTCGTGAATAATGGCGTTTACATCGTCTCTTGAGAAGCCGAATGTCATCTGTGTCAAGTCATTTGTTCCGAAAGAGAAGAAATCGGCAACTGTTGCAATCTCATTTGCAACCAATGTGGCACGAGGTATTTCTATCATCGTTCCGTACATATAGTTTATCTTGATTTCTTCTTTTGCCTCGACTTCTGCATGAACTCTGTCGCAGATTTCTTTCTGGTGCTTCAACTCTGTAACCGACACAGTCAAAGGTACCATGATTTCCAAGCGAGGGTCCATACCTTCTTTCCTCAATTCAGCTTCTGCTTCAAACAATGCACGGAATTGAGTCTCGGTAATTTCGGGATAAATGATGCCGAGACGAACGCCTCTTAGTCCCATCATAGGATTGACTTCTTCCAAGCCGTCAATTCTTTCTTGTAACTTTTCAGTATCTATGCAAAGCTCTTTTGCAAGAAGGACAACCTTATCTTCGGTGTGAGGAACAAATTCGTGCAAAGGAGGGTCTATCAAACGGAATGTAACAGGCTTTTTGTCCATTACTTTCATTGTTCCCTTGACAGACTTCTTTATATGTACGTGAAGCTCGTCCAACCATTTCTTTCTTTCTTCTGTTGAACCGGAAAGTATCATCTTTCTCAAAATTGCAAGAGGTTCTTCGGAGTTTTTGCCGTAGAACATGTGCTCTATCCTGAACAATCCTATTCCTTCGGCACCAAAGTCCAATGCTTGTTGAGCATCTTCAGGTGTGTCGGCATTTGTTCTCACTCCCATGGTGCGATACTTATCCACAATCTGCATGAATTGTTTGAAAAGAGGGTTCTCGGTTGCGTTAATCATCGCAACTTTTTCGCTATATACCAATCCCTTTGTTCCGTTCAAACTTAGTAAATCGCCTTCCTTGAAAGTCTTGTCTCCAATGGTGATTGTCTTGCTTTCCATGTTGATTTGCAATTCGCCGCAACCAACAATGCAACATTTGCCCCAGCCTCTTGCAACCAAGGCTGCGTGAGAGGTCATACCGCCGCGAGCAGTCAAAATACCGGTTGCTGCTCTCATTCCCTCAACGTCCTCAGGGTTTGTTTCCTCTCTTACCAATATGTTTGCAATTCCAGCTTTCTCCAATCTCATTGCCTCTTCGCTTGTAAGGGCAATAACTCCCACTGCACCGCCGGGACCTGCAGGAAGACCCTTTGCAACAATAGGGTGTTTCTTTTCGTCTTCTGTATCCAAAATAGGGTGTAACAACTCGTCGAGTTGAGCAGGCGACACGCGGCGAATAACTTCTTTTTCGTCAATCATGCCTTCTGCCAACATATCCATTGCCATTGTCAAAGCGGCAACGCCTGTACGCTTGCCAACTCGGCATTGCAACATATACAATGTTCCATCTTGAATAGTGAACTCAATATCCAACATATCGTGGAAGTTCTTTTCCAAAATGTTTCTTATTTCGCAGAGTTCCTTATAGGTTTGCGGCATCTTCTCTTGCATGGAAGGAAGATTTTTGTTCTGCTCATTCTTTGTCTCATCGTTGAGAGGGTTTGGTGTTCTGATACCTGCAACCACGTCTTCGCCTTGTGCGTTTATCAACCATTCGCCATAGAAGAGGTTTTCGCCCGTTGCAGGGTTACGAGTGAAGGCAACGCCGGTTGCAGAGTTCTCTCCCGTATTACCAAACGCCATTGCCTGAACGTTTACAGCCGTTCCCCAATCGTCAGGTATGCCTTCAATTCTTCGATACGAAACGGCTTTCTTTCCGTTCCAAGACTTGAATACGGCTTTTATGCCGCCCTCCAATTGTTTTGCCGCATCATCAGGGAAATCTACTCCCAATTTTTCTTTGATTGTGGCTTTGAATGTCTCGGCAAGACATTGTAAGTCTTCTGCACTTAAATCTGTGTCGGATTTGTATGATTTTGAACGTTTGTATTCGTCCAATATGTCGTCCAATACCTTTCTTATTCCCACGCCATCAACAGGCTCTATTCCTTCTGCTTTTTCCATTACGACATCTGCATACATCATTATGAGACGTCTGTAAGAATCGTAAACAAAACGAGGGTTGTTTGTCTTCTTTATAAGACCCGGTATGGTCTGAGAGCAAAGACCGATGTTCAAAACAGTGTCCATCATTCCCGGCATTGATTTTCTTGCACCGGAACGGCAAGATACCAACATACAGTTGTCCTTGTCGCCATACTTTGTTCCCATTGCACTCTCTGCCTTACGCATTCCTTCCCACACTTGTTCCATCAAACCATTTGGTAATTCACAAGCGTTGTCGTAATAGTCAGTACAACATTCTGTTGTGATTGTAAAACCTGCAGGAACAGGAAGTCCCAAAAGACACATCTCTGCCAAATTGGCTCCCTTGCCACCCAACAAATTCTTCATGTCCGCTTTACCTTCTGCAGTCTTACCACCAAAGGTATAAACATACTTTTTTGTCATCGTATCTAATCAAATTAGTGAATAATATATTGAATAAAACTTGTCAAAAAACTCTCTTTTTGGTTTCGGTCTTGGTTTACATATTGCAAACGATTGTTCCGAAACGGCTGTGCAAAGATACAAAAAAAATGAATTTTCACAAAATTGCATTACTTTTGCCGTTTGAAACGAGTAAAACTCAATCTTTTACCCTCTTGTGCCGCCACATATTCTATCGCTCCTATTGTGGGCGGGTCGGGTCTCAAATTGCCATATATATCGTATGGAACAATGTAGCTCCATGCCCCGTTGCCGGCAGAAATTGCCACCGAACCTTCGCCAACGCTCACATCACCCTCCGAAGCTGCCCTGAACTTGGGATCGGAAAACAAACAATTTGCAAAAACATTAGTTTGAGAGGCATACTTCTTTGTCTTGACAATGCAGTTCTCAAAATATTTTTGACTATATCCTCCCTCCGACAAATCAAATTCAACTTCTTCTTCTGCAAGACTTCCATATATGATACAATTATGGAAAGAGGCTTGTTCAACAGGTCGATATTGAATGTTGTCATTCACATCTAAATAATAGTCATTGAGAAGCAGTGTTGCCTTTGTCCTTGTGGAGTATTGCCAATAGTTGGCAAAAGTGCAGTGAACGAAGTTGTAGTTTCCGCCAATGGTGAGAGCAACTGCATAATTGCCGCAATTTTGAACGATGAGGTTCTGTGCGTCAAGTGTTGCACCTCTTGAATACAAGCCGACGTAGGAACAATTTTCCACAATGGTATTCCTCATTGTCAGAGTGGGAGATGAGCTGACGCAGGTATCGACCAAAATTCCTATCACGTTGTTTTTTATCACCACATTCTCCAAAACATTGTTTTTACAGCCTGCAATAAACCTCATACAGCCCCATTGACCGGCAGCGTTTGCATATTGGGCATCTTTTCTCATGCTTGTGAAGGTAATAGGTGAGGCAATATCTCCCGTGGCATTGAGAGTTCCGCCTGTATATACCCAAAATTCCGAATTTTTGTCAAGATGTATCGTAGTGCCTGCCGAAAGGTTGAGGGTGAAAGCCGAATCGACAACGCAAGTTCCGAGAATTACATGAGGTTTGTCGTTCTTCCAACGTATTTCATTGCCGCTTTCCACATATCCCGCCTGCTCTCCGCCCTCATTGACAAGCGAATACCATATAGTATCATAACCGCTTGGCGAGGAGGAGTTTCGACTTAGCAAAAAGTGTGTAGGTTTGTGATAGTATGCATCTTGTCCGTAGGCTTGCAAAACAACGCTTTGTGTTTTGCCATTGAAGGAAAACAAAATTTCATCTTCAATCAGCAGCGGGTTTGATTGGTTATTTGGATTTAGTTCGACCTTTACAAATATATATAAGCTGTCTTTGGCTCCTATTTCCACGTCTTTTGCGACCAAGTCGGTCGTTCCGTCAATGTTGAGGCGGAAAAAACTTGCTGCTCCCTCCCTCAGACTTATTCTGTCAATCTTTATCGGTTTACTTTCGTCGTTATACACCATAAGGGTCTTGGTTAGCGAACTCACGGTGGTGAAAATGGTGTCGAAAGATACCGTATCGTTGCCAAATTTCAGCTCTACACCATTGCCGTCTGCATAGTCTTCTTCTCTTATGCAGCTTGTGAGCGATATTCCCACAAGGTTTACAATGACAAAAGTAGCAAGCAAAGTCCGAAAGTAGTTCACCGACAATCTATTTTATCTCAATCAAAACATATTTGCGGTTTCCCATGCCGAGCGATTGGGCATAATCCAACTGGCTTAGTCCGCTTTTTCCGCTCTCTTTGAGAAACGGGTCATCACATTTGTGTTTCTCGGCAACCAAGTCAAACGATGCTTGGTCGATAGCAACAATGTCTTTGGAAGCAAGCATTCCTATGTCGTCACAAAAAGGTTTTGGCGCTCTCGAAGAGCAATCGCACGAAGCAGATATGTTTGCCAATACATTGATAAAGACCATTGGTTTGGTTTTCCAAGCAACGTAGGCATACTCTACAAGTCTTTCCATAAAGGTGCTGCCGGGTAGTTCGACCTGACTTGGAGAAAATAACTTCAAAGGACATTCTGCAATACATTTTGCACAACCTATGCACTTGGTGGTGTCGATGTGAATGCCGCCGTCAAGGCTCAGTGCAGCCGCAGGACAGTTTCGGACACAGTTTGCACAACCCACACATTTTTCGGGAGAATTTATTTGAGGATAATCGCTTGCGTGTTGAGCCATTTTCCCTCCCGGTGAGGCAAATCCCATTGCAAGATTTTTTATCGCTCCTCCAAAGCCTGCCGAACCATGACCTTTGAAGTGGGTATATATGATATAGTTGTCATAATCCATAAAGTGTTTGCCTAACTTGACACTCTTGTAGTGCTTTAAGCCCATGTTTGTGGTCGGAATGTCAATTTCGCCCTCACTGTCCAAGATGTCTATCGGAGCAAAGGTAAAACCATGTTCGGCGGCAAGAGCCAAATGTTTGTCGGTATATCGTCTTTCGCCCACATAAAGCACGTTTGTTTCGACCCAAGTGGCATTTGTCTTCTTCATAAGCGGTCTCGTGAGTTCGGGATTGAGAAAGTTTTTGTTTCCTTTCTCGCCAAAGTGCAGTTTTACTCCGATTTTACCCTTAGGTTCTTCGCCCAAAGCCTCATAAAGTTTCAAAACATTCTCGGGAGTGATTTCTTTGATAAAGTAAACGACTGAAACGTCTTTTTGTCCGTGGTAATCTTTTTGGTCTATCCTTTGAGCCTTTGCACCCATACAGGCAAAAGCCATAAGGCAGAGCAACATTGTTATCTTTTTCATCTTGAAAAGCTGTTGTTAATCATGTAATTTGTTCAAAAAATGCCGATTGTTGCCAATCGGGACTGCAAAGTTATGACTTTTTTCAAACATACAAAACAACAATCGGGCTTTTTGCTGTTTGAAACTTTCGAAGCGAATTTCAAATGTCCCGATTTGTCATTTTTAGAGCAGGCAGAGAGTATAAATTGTGAGAGATATAATTTATATATAAGACTTATTTTCCGTAAGGTTTGGCGGTATTGTTCTTTGGATTTTAACATTTGGAAGATTTTAAGCCCCAAATAGAGCGTTTCTTTCGGCAGAATATCACAATCGATTGAAACAATCGAAAGAAACAGGCTCTGTAAAAACGGCTGATTTTATGCAATTACGAAAATAAAACGCCGTTTCGTGAAAATAAAACGGCGATTTTTCAAAATAAAACGGCGATTTATAGTGATTAAAACGCCGATATTTTCGATAAAAATCTGACAATTTTCCATAAAAAGTCGGTCTTTTGTCTTAAAAAGTCTGACTTTTGTGTATAGTATCTCTACTTTGGCAACAAAAAGACGAAGACTTGCAACAAAAAATCTCCGTTTTTGCCCAAAACACATCAAGAATTGCTGTTAGGATTGTCCTTAACAATATGTGTAGTTCAAATATTAAATAAGGGAAATGATTTTTATTTGTTTCGGCATGAGAAACCCTCTTTCGGAAACCTTCTTTGTAAGGCATGAAACAATCCTTTTTATTTGTGCTTCGGGAGGGCGTTTTGTCAAGAGAAAGGTTGTTGTTTTTGTGTTTTCACATTTTATTTATATCTTTGCACTTGGTTTGGAGCATTGTTCAAAATGAGAAAATGTTCTGCCACAGAGAAAAAAAACAAAGAAGGTATGCACATTGCAATAGCAGGGAACATAGGTAGCGGAAAGACTACATTGACAGAAATGTTGGCACGTCATTTCAAGTGGACTGCCATATACGAACAAGTAGATGACAATCCCTACATAGCCAACTTTTATGAGGATATGAGGCGTTGGTCTTTCAATTTGCAGATATACTTTCTGCACAAAAGATTTAAGCACGTTATCGACGTGAGAAATTGTTACGAAAATACGGTTCAGGACAGGACGTTGTACGAAGACGCTTATATTTTCGCACCCAACCTTCACGCAATGGGACTTCTCAACACTCGTGATTACGAAACCTATCTTGCTCTCTTTGAGTTGCTGAACTCTTTTATCAATCCGCCGGATTTGCTTCTTTATCTCAAAGCATCTGTGCCTACGCTGGTAAGTCAGATTGCCAAACGAGGAAGAGAATACGAAAGCAGCATAAGGCTCGACTACATAACCTCGCTTAACGAACGTTATGACACTTGGATAGAGAAATATGAGGGCAATAAGCTCATTTTGAATATCGATGAACTTAACATTATCGACAGCAAGGAAGATTTCGGTAAGGTTGTTTCGATGATAGAAGCAGAAACCAACGGATTGTTCAAATGAAAAAGATAGCCATAATACCTGCACGCTATGCCAGCAGCCGATTTCCCGGAAAGCCCTTGGCACTTTTGAAAGACAAACCCATGGTTATGTGGGTTTATGATGCCGTCAAGGCTTCGGGATTGTTCGACAAAGTTGTGGTGGCAACCGATGACGAAAGGATAGTTGCCGCAGTTGTATCTTTGGGAGGCGAGGCAATGATGACTTCAAGCCTGTTGAGTTGTGGAACCAAGCGATGTGAGGCGGTATTGTCGGCTTTGGAGGCAAGGGGTGAGCGATTTGATTTGGTGGTAAACGTTCAGGGAGACGAGCCTCTTGTTGATGCTTCGCAGCTGTCGGCAGTTATCTCTCTGTTTGAGGATAAGGATTGTCAAATAGGCACTCTCGCAAAGAGAATAACCAAACTTGAAGAGTTGCAAAACCCGAATTGTGTCAAGGTTGTTTGGTCTCAAAACAGGGCAATATACTTTTCGAGAAACATAATCCCATATCAGAGAGGCAGAAGCGAAAGCGAGTACCTTCAATACCATATATATTATAAGCACATAGGATTGTATGCTTACAAAAGCAGCGTTCTGCACAAGATTGTGGCTTTGGAAACCTCCCCTTTGGAGAAAGCCGAGAGTTTGGAGCAGTTGTGTTGGTTGGAAAACGGTTATCGGATTGATGTAACCGAAACAGACTTTGAGAGCATAGGCGTCGATACTCCCGAAGATTTGGAAAGAGTAAACGAAATGTTGGATAAACAATAAAATACAGAAGAATGAACGTAGCAGTCGATTTATTTGAATTCTTGCACAACCAAGATAGAGCCGAATTGCCCGGATTGGGAACATTTGTCGCTTGTCGGCAGTCGGCAACAATATCTCCCCTTACGGGGACAATAGAACCTCCTTGCAGAAGTATTGCTTTCAAACAAGAAGAAAGCGGAGACATGACTTTTGTGAGAAGTATGGCAGAAAAGGAATTTATATCTGAGCAGACAGCTCTTGTATGGATTAAGCAATATACCCAATCGGTGAAAGAGAAATTGGATTTGGGGCAAAAATGTAAGATAGGTGCTTTGGGCGAAATGTCAAAAGACTTTTCGGGAGCTTACGTTTTTGTGCCTCAGATGCAAAATCTGTTGGACGATGCTTTTGCTTTTTCGACCTTGAAGAACGTCAAAACATTTGATGTGGAAGAAAAGATAGAACCAATCCGCACAAGAGAACCGCTTGAAGATCTTCCGCAAGAGCCGCTTGCCGAGCTGCCAAAGGAACAGGAGCAATCGCAAGAGCTTGTTGAAGAACCAAAAGAACAACAGCTCCCCGAAGAGGAACTCTCTCACGAAACAGTCTCTCATACCGAAGCCATAGTTGCAGAAGAGCTTGATACTCCCGAACCGGAGCAAGAAGTAGAAGAAGAACTGCAAGTCGATACAACTCCCGAGCAAGAGGCAGAACTGCAACCAATCGAAAAAGAAGTAGAGATTGAGGACATAACACCTCAAAGCCAAAGCGTGAGAGAACAAGCTCAGGCAATAATAGAAGAAAACAAACGCCAAAAAGAGCAGGAGAAAGAACGCCTACGTCAAGAAAAAGAAGAACGCAAACGCCGCAAGAAAGCAAAGAAACGCCGCAAGAGAATACTTATCACAGTGTTGATTATATTGCTTTTCTTGTTGCTTTGCTGCGGAGGATTTGTGCTTGCGTTCTACTTTAACGCCCTTCCCGACAAGCCATTCTTGAAACCAATAACAGAAAGGCTTGCTTACTACATAACACCTCAGGCAAAGCCTGTCAAACTTGCGGCTCCGGCTGTCGAAACTCCTGCGGTTGTTGAAGAGATTGCCGAAAGCGAAACAACAGAAGAAGAGATTGTTCCTTTGCAAGAGGAAGTTGTTGAGCCGGCAAAGCCTCAAAAACCACAGACAAGCCCGACAAACACCGCCAAAAAGCAGGTTGCAAAAAAAACGGAGAAGAAAGAAAATACCACTACCCCTGCTCCAAAGCCTGCAAGCGAAGACAATTCGCCTGTTGTGGTGCAAAACTATTCCAAGTTGGGATTTGACGTCATCGGAGGCTCGTTTACCAACAAGGCAAATGCCGAAAGACTTGCCCGAAAAGCCAAAAGCCTCGGTTATGACAGCTATGTGCTTAGCAAAGTCAAGAGCGGAACACCTATTTACTATGTAAGCTACGGCTCTCGTCGCACCTTGAAAGAAGCAAACGACCTTATGGCAAAGATGACCGAGAGTTTGGGAGGCGAATATTACGTCATAAGCAGATAGAACCACACAAGGGATAATGATAAGGATAGAAGAATATCCCTACACCTACCATACACTTTCAAACGGCATAAGGTTGGTTCACCGATATACCCCTTCGGCAGTTTCTCATTGCGGTCTGACCATAGGAGTCGGCTCTCGCGACGAGAAACAAGCCGAAAACGGCACTGCACACTTTGTGGAACATTGCTTATTTAAGGGAACAAAGAAACGAAAGGGCTTTCAAATTCTCGGTTGCATCGACGGAGTGGGCGGAGAACTCAATGCCTTTACCACAAAGGAAGAAACCTGTGTTTATGGTCTCTACTTGCAGCAATATCACGAGAGATTTCTCGACCTTTTGGCAGACATAGTGTTTCATTCCGACTTTCCCTCTCGCGGAGTGGAGAAAGAAAAGGAGGTTATCCTTGATGAGATAAACTCCTATTTGGACACTCCTTCGGAGCAAATCTTCGATGACTTTGAGCAAATGGTGTTTGGCAACAATGGTTTGGGACGTCTCATTCTCGGAACACCCAAAAGGGTGGAGGCAATGAGCAGCGAAAAACTCAGAACGTTCGTTTCAAACAACTATACCACCGACAACATGGTGCTTTCTGCCATTACCTCCACTCCGAGCGACAAATGGTTTGCTCTTTGTGAGAAGTTCTTGGGGACAGAACCTGCAAGCCGAAAAACTCATCGCCGACAATCTCCACCTGCTTACTCTCCCAAGACAATAACTCTCGAAAGAGATACCTACCAGTCGCATATCATTGTGGGCAATCGGGCATACTCTTACCGAAGTGCTCAAAAGGTTGCTTTCTCTCTTCTTAACAACATATTGGGAAGCGGAGCTATGAACTCCTATCTTAATATGCACATAAGAGAACGCTATGGCTTTACATACGCTATTGAATCTGCCTATACGGCATACTATGACAGCGGAGTGTTCTCGGTATATGCTTCGACAGATAAGCGACATACCTCAAAGACAATAGACCTTATCAAAAAGGAACTTGAAAACATGATACTCAAACCTTTTTGCAACAAAAGCCTTTCTCGTTTCAAAAATCAATTGATAGGACAGCTTGTCGTGAATGCGGACCAAAATCAAACAGAAATGCTTGCCATGGGAAAAACTCTTCTTAATTTCGGAAAGATTACCCCCTTGAAAGAAGTGTGCAGGCAGGTCGAGCAAGTGTCTTGCAGTCAGATTGCCGAGGTTGCCCGAGAAGTCTTTGCACCGGAGCGTCTCTCTGTCATACAATACGGATAGAAAACAGATAAACCACCATTTAGAAGAAAGTTTATCGGTATATAAACAATTCAAATATGCAATAAGCGTACAGAAATTTGGAGAGAATTGAAAAAAAGCCCTAAATTTGCAAACTTAAAGTAAATTTCAAACAAATAAAGCGAATAAACAGATGAAAAAAAAGTTAGTTAGTTTTGTGGTTATGGCTATTGCCTTTACCGCAACCTTTGCAAAAAGTGTTCCTTCACCCGATGAGGGAATGTGGTTGCCGATGTTCTTCAAGCAACTCAACTATTCGACAATGCAAAAGATGGGTTTGCGTCTCACAGCCGAGGAATTGTATGACTTTAACCACTCTTCGGTAAAAGATGCTATCGTTCAGATGGGCAATTTCTGCACAGGAGAAATCGTATCCGACAAGGGACTGATGTTTACCAACCATCACTGCGGCTATGATGCCATTGCAAGTGCATCAACCGTCGAACACGACTATTTGACCAATGGTTTTTGGGCATATTCTTTGGAAGAAGAAATCCCAATCCCCGGATTGTATGTCTCATTCCTTGTAAGAATGGAAGATGTTACCAAAGACGTTTTGCAAGACCACATAAACGATGCACAAAAGTCCAAGTATGCAGACGAAATTCAGAAAAACATAGCCGCATTGCAAGAAAAATTCAGCGAGAATGGTCGTTACAGAGTAGAGATAAAGCCTTTCTTTGAAGGATTAGAGTATTATATGTTCATATATGAGGTGTTTACCGATGTGAGACTTGTTGGCGCTCCACCTTCTGCAATAGGTAAATACGGCGGAGACACAGACAACTGGATGTGGCCTCGTCATACGGGAGACTTTTCAATATTCAGAGTATATGCTTCAAAAGACAATACACCGGCAGACTATTCCAAAGACAACGTTCCTTACAAACCAAAACACTTCTTGCCGATAAACATCAAGGGAGTGGAGAAAAACGACTTCACAATGATATGGGGCTATCCCGGAACGACGCAACGATACATGACTTCTTACGAAGTGAAGAACACAATCGACATTGACGACCCTTCTTGTATCGCAGCAGGACAGGCACTCTTGCCGGTAATGAAATCTATGATGGATAAGGACAACGCAGTCCGCCTTAAATATGCCTCAGACTACGCTTCATACATGAATTTGTGGAAAAACAAAAAAGGAGAGTTGAGAGGATTGAAACGCTTGGACGTTTACGGCAAGAAGAAAGCCATAGAAGACCGCTTGGCAGAGTGGATTGAGCAGGACAACAGCCGCAAAGAACGTTACGGAACGCTTTTGTCAGACTTGAAATCTTGCTACCAAGCCATTGCAGCCTCACCTTCAAGCAAGTATTCTTGGTATGGCAACTTGGGATTGACCACAAGCAAAACAGCACTTACCGCTTTCAGAGTTTACATGACCCTTTTGGAAGCGGAAGATATGATGAAAGAAGACAAGGAAACGGCAGAACTATTAAAGCAGGTACTAAGTCAGGAAATGTCAAACGTGTTTGCATCTACCGACCCTGCAACAGAAAAGCAAATGTTCAAGGCTTTGTGCAATCTTCTTTACTCAATCCCTGTGGAAGAAGGACGACCTGCAGGTATGACTTACTTGTTTGAAGACAAATACAAAGGAAACATAGACAAATTAGTTGATGATGCTTTTTCAAAGTCTGTCTTTGCAAACGAGAAAAACTTTAATAAATTCATTTCTAATCCTAAGACCAAAAAGTTGGAGAAAGACTTGATTGCACACGTTGCCATGATGACATACCAAATGCTTGTTTCAACAACCGAAGAAGCCTCAGCAGCCGAAGCTAAGTTGGAAGATGTAAAGGCATTGTTTATCGAAGCACTCAGAGCAATGGACCCTTCATTGGTTCAATATCCCGATGCAAACTTCACAATGAGAGTAACATACGGACAAGTCTTGGATTACTATCCTGCCGATGCCGTTCACTATGACTATGTTACCACCATTGACGGCTTGATGGAGAAAGAAGACCCTACAAACGACGAGTTCATCGTTCCGAGCAAGCTCAAAGAACTATACAACAACAAAGACTACGGACAATATGCCGACAAGGACGGACGATTGATAACCTGCTTCCTTTCAAACAACGACATTACGGGAGGAAACTCCGGAAGCCCTATCCTTAACGCCGACGGACACCTTATAGGACTTGCATTTGACGGCAACTGGGAGGCAATGAGCGGCGACATAGCCTTTGAACCAGAATTGCAAAGAACAATCAATGTTGATGCACGCTATGTTCTTTTCATAATAGACAAGTATGCAGGGGCAAAGAACCTTATTGACGAATTGACAATCATTAAATAAAAAACAGAAAACTTGATGAAACTGACAAACGACAAAGAAAAAGTAAGCTACATCATCGGTGAAGACATAGGAGCTTCCCTTTTGAGAGAAGGATACGACTTAGATGTGGAGATAATGCTCTCGGCAATCAGAGCAGCAGCCGAGAACAAAAGCGAGAACCTTCTTTCGGAACAAGAAAAGAACGAAGTGATGATGCGTTGGCAACAAGAAGTGCAAGCAAAAAAGCAAGCCCAAATGGCAGAACAAGCCAAGGGAGCAAAGAAAGAGGGAGCTGCATTTCTTGCACAAAACCGCAACAATCCGGGAGTGTTTGAAACTCCGAGCGGACTTCAATACCAAGTGATAAAAGGAGCAGAAGGAAGAAAACCAAAAGCAACCGACACCGTTCATGTACACTATCACGGAACTCTTTTGAACGGCAGTGTGTTCGATTCTTCGGTTCAGAGAGGCGAACCAATCTCTTTTCCTCTCAATCAGGTCATTGCAGGTTGGACAGAGGGCTTGCAGCTCATGAGCATAGGCAGCAAGTACAAATTCTTTATCCCTTCGGAACTTGCATACGGCGATCAGGCGGTCGGAACAATCCCCGCAGGAAGCACACTTGTGTTTGAAGTAGAACTATTGGACATAAAGTAAACACCGATTTGAACTATTGGATTTACAGCATCGAAGAGTGTGAGAAAGCCTTTGGCGTTCAAACCTCGTTGCCTCGGGCAAAACAAATCTCGATGCTTGCAAAACAACAGTTAATTTTTCAATTAGAACAAGAAGGTTTGTCTTTCGATACGACCATTGCAGTCGGCGAGAAAGGCAAACCTTTCTTTCCTTATAACCAAGGGCTGCATTTCTCCATTTCTCACACCAAAGACCATATCGCCTTTGCAATCGACACCCGTCCCGTGGGCATCGACATCGAACAACAGCGACCCTACAAACCCGCATTGGTCAGCCGCTTTTTCCACTCGGACGAATACGCCTTTATCGACAGCCTTCTGCCCGAACAACAAGCCGAAGCCTTCACCCGATTGTGGACACTGAAAGAAGCCGCCGTCAAATGTACCGGCACAGGCATCTCGGGAGAGTTTGACCAATTTGCAATCCTTCCCGCAAAAGTCGGACAACAACCCGACTACACCAAGCTGACAGTACAAGGCAAAGACCCATATCCTACGCTCAACCTTCGCTCCCTATACATCGAAAAGCACAACCTCTACCTTGCTCTCTGCACTCTCTGAGGCAGATTTCCCAATCGAATAACAGCCTGAAAGTCTTGCTGCTGCAAAACGCCCTTTCAGCCGCACGAAACGCCGATTTATTTTTCTGAAACGCTGTTTCATTTCACCCAAACGCCCTTTTGCCAAACAGCATTTGCACACCGAGAATTTCTTCTTCGGTTTTGCGAGTGTTATTGCTTTGATCTAAAGTACTTAAAATCTGTAAGATACAGCGGTTTTGTCTTTCGATTTGATACATAAGTTTGAAAAAGAGTAAGAATGTTATGCCATGATAGAGCAAAGTAGTATATTTGCAAACAGAAAGGGCGATTGAAACGGTAGCAGTTGCTCTTTCGTTTTGTAAGTTTCTATAGATAGTTTTAATTAAAACTCGTACAATCGAGAAAATAGTGAGTTATTAACATTATAAATTTATTAAAGATATGAGAAAATTGCAATTTGTCATCATTGCAGTGCTATTTGCTTTTGGGGTAAATGCACAGGGTAGCTTCAAAAGGCACAATTACGGACTTGAAGCGAACTTCGGACACATTCCGTATCACAATTCGTACATCGTAAACTTCTTAGCAGATGGGAGTTTTATCAATGTAGAGAACCAAAACGTTTGGGACATATCTCTGAAATACGAGTACAGATTTAACAAAAGATTTTCTTTATCACTGTCGGCAGGTTATATGCAGCAGGTTATGGGAATGAGAGGATACATTCCTTATTTTGTCGATACAACCATAGGAGACAGATGCTTCACACAGAGGGTGCAACATTTGAATATTCCTCTTGTTGCAAACTATCGACTGCCGATAACATCAGATGCAAATATTCTTTTGGGTGCAGGCTTCAATGCTTCCTTGGCTTTGAAACAAGAGTATGAGCTATCCGAACAACCCTCAACCTTAACCTTGGTGTCAAAACCTTTTGACTTGGACTTTGTCGCCAAAGCAGGCTTGGAAGTCGAAAGCAAACGCAGAGTGCAGTTTAACGCAACCCTATACCAACCGATGATTGGCAATATCAATTATCGCCTTCTCGGTTTTGACGTCCTCACAACAAACAGCAAGGAGTGGGTTCCGAGGTTGATGTTCGGTGTTTCTTTGTTCTTCTAAAACCCAATTCAATAGTTTTCGGTAAGACAATACGATATAATTCAACCAACAAAGCGGGAGAACATTCATTCCGCCCGCTTTTTGTACCGTTATCGGCAAAACAAATCGTCCATTGTAAGGCTTTGTGATGAGATTTTGGCTCTAAGTGGTCAAATTAGTATGGATAAAGCCAAAATGATAGCAAACAAAGTGGCTTCATCTGTGCCAAAAACGATAGATGAAGCCACTTTGCTGAATTACTATTGCTCGTTTAAGCTGTGCTTATTGCCACATTACCCGCTTGTTGGGGCTGTTTGTCCGATATATTTTTAGCAAATAGTCATTTTATTCGTCGTTCCCAGACTTCAAAGCGGTAGCTTACGGCTTCTTTTTGGTCGTAGAGCAGTGGCGAAAGGCGTGTTTGATGCCATGTTGTGCTGTCTATCTCGGGGAAAGAGACGTCTCCTTGGTAGGGCTGGAAAAGTTGGGTGATGTAGAGGCTGTGGCAGTGTGGCAAAAGTTGAGCATAGAGGCTTGCTCCACCAATGCAGAACACTTCTTGCTCTTCCAATGCGGATAATGCCTGCTCTAAATCGGGGAATACTTCGGCTCCTTGTGCCTTATAGTCTTTTTGGCTTGTTATCACTATGTTTCGGCGATTTTTGAGGGGCTTGAAAGGTAGGCTCTCCCACGTTTTTCGTCCCATGAGGACGGTTTTGCCGAGTGTGATGCGTTTGAAGTACTTCAAATCTTCAGATAAGTGCCACAAAAGGCTGTTATCCTTGCCTATGATGTCGTTTGAGGCTTTTGCAACTATCAGGTTAATCATACCGCAACCTCCGCTTTTATGTGTGGGTGGCAGATGTAGTTCTCTATCTTGATGTCTTCATATTTGAAGTCGGCGATGTCTTTGACCAAAGGGTTGAGTGAGAGAATCGGAAGGTCGTAAGGTTTGCGAGAGAGCTGTTCTCGGGCTTGTGCTATGTGATTTAGGTATAGGTGAGTGTCGCCTGTGGTGTGTATAAACTCGCCTGCTTCAAGTCCGCAGACTTGTGCAATCATCTGTGTGAGCAATGCGTATGATGCAATGTTGAACGGAACTCCCAAAAAGACGTCTGCACTCCTCTGATAGAGCTGACAAGAGAGCTTGTTGTTCGCAACATAAAACTGAAATATGATATGACAAGGCGGAAGTGCCATTTGGTCAATTTCTCCCACGTTCCAAGCACTTACCAAAAGGCGTCTCGAATCGGGGTTTGTCTTAATTTGCTCAATCACCTGCCCGATTTGGTCAATCACTTTGCCGTCTTTAGCTTCCCATGCACGCCATTGTTTGCCGTAAATGGGACCGAGGTCTCCGTTTTCGTCTGCCCACTCGTCCCAAATTGTTACTTTGTTGTCGTGAAGGTAGGAAATGTTGGTTTCTCCTTTCAAAAACCACAACAATTCGTAGATTATGCTTCGTGTATGTAGCTTCTTGGTGGTAAGAAGCGGGAAACCATTCTGCAAATCGAACCTCATCTGATGACCAAAGACCGAGAGCGTTCCCGTTCCAGTCCTATCGCTTTTCTCAACTCCGTTTTCCAAGATGCGTTGCAGCAAGTCTAAATACTGTTTCATAGGTTTTGAGGGTGTTACTTGGATAGTTGCATAAGGTCTTTGCCGATGTCTCGTCTCAAAGTCTTACCTTCAAATTGTATTTTCTCGGCTTGGGCATAGCACTTGGCGAGTGCTTCCTGCATAGTCTTGCCAAAGCAGCTCACAGCTATCACTCTGCCGCCTGCGGTAAGGATATTGCCATTTTCATCTGCCTTTGTGCCGGCGTGGAAGAGCATACAGTCGCTACAATCGTCCATTCCGCTCATCAGTTTTCCCTTCTCATAACTCTCAGGGTAACCTTTGCTGACAAGCATTACCGTTGTACAATAGTCGGGATTGATTTTGAGAGAATATTTGTCCAATTCTCTTTTGCCCACAAGGTCAAAGGCTTCGACCAAGTCGCTCTCTATTCTCGGCATGACGCTTTCGGTTTCGGGGTCTCCCATTCTAACATTGTATTCTATCACGTATGGGTCGCCCTTTACGTTCATCAGTCCTATGAAGATGAAACCTCTATAATCCAAGTTCTCTTTTTGCAATCCTTCTATGGTTGGTTGTATTATTCTTCTCTCGACTTTTTGCATGAAGTCTTGGTTTGCAAATACTACGGGCGAGATACTGCCCATTCCTCCGGTGTTTAGTCCTGTGTCTTCTTCGCCAATGCGTTTGTAATCTTTGGCTTCGGGAAGCACGATGTAGTGTTTGCCGTCGGTAAGCACAAAGACGCTACACTCGATGCCGCTCAAAAATTCTTCAATCACCACCTTGTCGCCTGCATGACCAAACTTGGCTTGCGAAAGCATTGCTTCCAATTCTTTTTCTGCCTCTTGTATTGTGGACAAAATGACAACTCCCTTGCCTGCTGCCAAGCCGTCGGCTTTCAAAACGTAAGGAGGGTTGAGGGTTTTGAGAAATTGCTTTGCAGCATCTAAGTCCTGTTTTCCAAAAGTCTGATAACGAGCTGTCGGAATGGAGTAACGAGACATAAATTCCTTGGCAAAGTCTTTGCTGCCTTCCAACATTGCTGCTTGCTTTCTCGGTCCTATCACATTGATATGAGCAGTTCTTTCGTCATTTGCAAAACTGTCCGCAATGCCATCGACCAATGGTTGCTCGTTTCCCACAACCAACATATCAATCTCCTTTTCGCAGGCAAATGTCTTGATACTTTCAAAGTCGCTTCCGATGTTTACACACTCTCCAACTGCACTCATGCCGGCATTGGCAGGCGAAATATACAACCGGTTGCAAAGTTTGCTTTGCTTTATCTTGCTCGCCATTGCGTGTTCTCTCGCTCCCGAGCCTAATAGTAAAATTCTCATAGTATGTTTATTCATTTTTTGATTATCAATTTAATTTTTTACTCTTCCTCTTCGTTTACAAAGGTGAAGTTCATCTGCTTTTTGAACAAATTGACGCTCACAATCTTGATTTTGACAGGCATTCCGATTTGATAAATCTTGCCCGAAGTCTTGCCGACCAAGCGAAAATTGTCTTCATCAAGCACATAGAAGTCATCGGTTATGTCTCTCATCGGCACTAATCCCTCACATTTGCTTTCGTCAAGCATGACATAAACACCCCACTTGCTCACTCCCGAAATCGTTCCCACAAATTCCTGTCCTATCTTGTCGGAAAGATATTCCGCCTGCTTGAACTTGACAGACGCTCTCTCGGCATCGGCAGCCTTTTTCTCCATATTGGAGCAGTGTTCGCACCTTTGCTCAAACACTTCCTTATCAACCGACGGCTTATTGTCCAAATATCTTTCCAAAAGTCGGTGAACCATCACATCAGGATAACGTCTGATTGGCGATGTAAAGTGTGTATAGTATGGAAATCCCAAGCCATAGTGTCCTATGTTGTCGCAAGAATAAAATGCCTTGCTCATTGTGCGAAGTGCAATCATGTTTATCATTGTTTCTTCGCCTTTTCCCGATATTTGTTCAAAGAGTTTGTTGAAGCTCTTGGTGAGCGAACTTCTTGTCTTGTCGTTCAGGTTGTAGCCCAACTTGCCCACAAAGTCCTTAAACACTTCAAGTTTTTCTTTGTTCGGCTCATCGTGAACTCTATATACGAAAGTCTTGGCTTGGCTTTTGACTTTGGCTTTGCCGATGTGGGCGGCAACTTGTCGGTTTGCCAACAGCATAAACTCTTCTATCAACCAGTTTGCTTCCTTGCTCTCTTTGAGATATACACCTGTCGGTTTGGCATTCTCGTCCAAGTGAAACTTGACCTCGATGCTCTCAAAGTTGATTGCACCTGCCCTAAAACGTCTCTTTCTCATCTGTTCTGCCAAAGCCCATAGCGACAAAATTTCATCACAGCAGTCTCCGCTACCTGTTTCTATCACTTGCTGAGCCTGCTCGTAGGCAAATCGGCGGTCGGAACGAATAACCGTTTTGCCAAACCACTCGTTCACAACTTCGGCTTTGTCATTCATCTCAAACACTGCCGAAAAGGCAAACTTGTCTTCGTCCTGCCTTAGGGAGCAAACACCGTTGCAAAGTTTTTCGGGCAACATTGGTATCGTCCTATCGACAAGATAAACCGACGTAGCCCTGCGATAGGCTTCTTCGTTCAAGGCTGTGTTTTCCCTTACATAGAAAGAAACATCTGCAATATGCACTCCGACCTCCACATTGCCGTTTGACAAACGGCGAAACGACAAAGCATCGTCAAAGTCCTTTGCATCGGCAGGGTCAATGGTGAATGTGGTTACCGAACGGAAGTCCCGACGTTTTGCAACTTCGTCTTGGGGCAGTTCGAGAGGGATTTGTTCAGCCTCTTTCTCCACTTGTTCGGGGAAAAAGAGAGGAAAGTCAAACTCGGAGAGAATTGACTGCATCTCCACATCGTTTTCGCCCGGACGACCAAGCACTTTCACCACTCGTCCGAAAGGATTGTTGGCATTTTGCGGCCAATCGGTAATCTCCACCAAAGCCTTGTCGCCGTCTTTTGCACCATGCAGGTCGTTGATGTCCAGAAAAATATCCACAGGCATCGAACTGCTGTCGCAAACAAGGAAAGCGAACTTGCCATGCTTCTGAATGATACCAACAAAAGAGGTTTTTGCCCTTTGCAATATCTCAACAATCTGACCCTCACGCTTTCTTTTTTTACGTTGTGGGAAGAGATAGACCTTCACCTTGTCGCCATTGAGAGCGTGATTGGTGTTATTCATATTTATATATACGTCTTCGCCGCCCTCATCGCACAACACATAAGCCTTTCCCGTCTGTTTCATGTCCACGGTTCCCACAACATAGTGGGCAGGTAGCACATTGTTTGTGATATATTTGGGATTGAGCTTGTATTTTCCTCTTTCGATTTCGTTGATTATCTCATCTTCTGCCATTGACTGCAAGTGATTTCTTATCATCTCCTTGCTTCCACGGTCGGTGATGCCGAGTCGAGAAGACACCTGCTTGAAATTCAATGGTAAAAGAGGATTTGAGGCAAATACTTTGAGAATAGAGGTGGCTATTGCCGACATATCTTTTTTCGATTTCATGACTTGATACATTTTATCCTGAATGATAGTGCAAAGATAGCAAAATCCCCACAGTTGAATATGAACTATATGTGAAGTTTTTCGCAAATCTGCTGATGCGGATTGGTGTTTAGACAAAGTTTTACCACGATATTCATGAATGCTTACAAACCTTTTATTTACAGACTGTTCTTTCGGGGGATTTTGGAACGGCGTTTCGTCAGGATAAAATGGCGTTTTATTTGGCTGAAAGGGCGTTTCAGGAGAATAAAACGGCGTTTTGTTATTAGTTGATTTTCAAGTTGTTTTGTTTGAATGCAAAACTCTTGTGCAGAAGGCTTGGTTTTGAGTTATCTGAGTGGATTTGGGGCTTTTTCGATTGGTTGTTTGCAAATAGGATTGAGTATTATGTCAGACCGATGTGAACAAAAAGTGCCGACAGATGAGAACTGTCGGCACTTGCGGACTGAATAAAACATTAAGGTTATTCCAAGTTACTTTTCTTTTTTCTCGATAGCCTCTTCGGTTTTGCCGTCTTCTACCTTTTCCAAAAAGGTATCGACAAACTTGTTTTCAATCTTCTTGTAAGTGGAAACAACTGCGTCTTCGACAGCTTGATAACCTGAAACAACTCCATTCTCTACGGCTTTGTAGCCTTTTTGAACGTTTTCTCCGACTTTTCCTGTTTTTAATTTGTACTCGCTCATGATTGTGTCTGTTTTTGAATTTTCTTTTATTGGATTACTTTCTGTTTTAACTGTTTGAGCTTGCAGACCTGCCAATGGCAGACAAGCCAAAATAAATAAAAACTGTTTTTTGATTTCTTTCATGATGTAATGTATTTATTGATTATGTTTTCAGAATCTGTATCCCAAGCCGATGCTTGCCTGATGCTCAGTTAATGTGCCGTTGTCGTTCATTGCCGAATTGAAGAAGGCATAGCGGTAGTTCAGATTGATTTGTAATCCGCAGCCAAACTCGACTCCCAAGAGCATTCCTGCTCCCAAGTTCCAACGACTTAAAGTGAAGTATTCGTTATTCTTGTCATAGAGATTTGTTTCGCCAATTTTGGCACTCAATCCTGCACTTCCCCAAGGACCAACTCCCAAATAGAATATGGTGTTTTTGCAGTGTACTTCGGGCATGAAGTAGAAAGGAACCATTATTCCGAAACCTGAGCATTTCTCTTCAACCGAATTGTATGTGAGCCGAGAGCGATTTTGTTGCAGCAAGACTTCTGCTTGTATGGCAAAATGCTTTGTGAATGTACGCTTGATGGTAATGCCTGCATTTTCTCCTATTCCGAAGTTCCAATCTGTTACTCCTTGCACTCCCTTTTCTTGCATAAAGTCGCTGTTTAACTCCGCTTTGATGCCGATTGTGAGCGACTTCGGCTTGTCGTTTTCGTTTTGTGCGTGTGCATATAAGCCCATCGCTGCCATGATAATTACAATGAATGTCTTCTTCATAGTTGTTTGTTTTGTTGAATTGATAATTTGTTAATTACTAATTGCGAACACCATGTTCTGTTTTCCGTTTGCAAAAGTACTATGAATACATATCAGGGGTGTAGAACATAAGTCTATAAAATTAGCTTAAATTTCGCTTTTAACTCAAAAAAGGCGATTTTTAATCGATTTTTGTATTTGGCAGACCAATTTGGTTTGTATCTTTGCACAAAAAAAGACAATATGAAGAGAGGAGTATCTTATATAGAGCTTAAGAAAGCATTTACCAAATTGTTACCTCAAAGTATAGAAATTGAAAATGAGGTTCTTTTGATTGATAATGCAGAATTGTTAAACTCGCATAGTGAACCATATAGAACAGATTGTACAACAACCTTGATTTATTTTGAGGGAGAAACTACTTTCTTTGTCAATATGAAAGAGTATCATGCCAAAGCTCCGTGTATGGTTACCTTTTTGAATAACCAAATCTTGTGTACCTCAAACAGCGGAGGGGATATTGTATGCAAATGTATCATTTATTCAAAGCATTTTACAGAGGCTCTTTTCGGAAATAGCAATAGCAAATTGCAGTTGTTTCATTCGATACACCAAAATCCTGTGGTAGAGTTAAAAAAGTCCGATTTGCATATTTTCAATACGTACTTCAACGTTTTGAAAACAATAGCCGATACACCGGAAAATCCTTATAGGTTGGAAATAACCAAACATCTCACTTTGGCTTTGTATTATGGTTATACGTATGGGCTTCATCAAGAGAATGAAAAGGGCAAGCTGAGCAGAAAAGAGGAGATAAGCAAGGAGTTTGTCTCTTTGTTGAGAGATAATTTCATAACTCATAGGGATATTTCATTCTATGCCGACAGGCTCTGTGTGTCTGCCAAGTATCTTTCAAAGGTTATCAAGGAGACCTTGGGCAAAACACCTTCGGAATTGGTATATGATTATGTTCTTACAGAGAGCAAGGTGTTGCTTTCTTCGACAGATATGACCATACAGCAGATTGCATACGAGTTAAACTTCGAGACTTTGGATTTGTTTGGCAAGTTCTTTAAGCGTCTTGCAGGTTGTTCGCCGCGAGAATATCGCAATCGTTTGAGCCTCGGCTGATGTGCAGGAGCGATTGAGCTTTGTGGTAACTTAGTTCTTTTGTGAGCTTTGTCGGCTTTTGCGTTGCAGCTTGAGAAGACGGCGTCTCTGCCAGCGTTTCCAACGTTGCATGGGCGAGGAGGTGCGAGATGTTCTGTTGAGTGAAAGTTTGTCTTCGCTGTCTGCATCTGTGTTCAGAGTGAGGTGAGCTTCGGCAATGCTGGCATTGAGTTCAAATCCGATAAGAAGAATAAAGGAGTTGAGGTATATCCACAGCAGAACGATAATCAGGACCCCTATCGAACCATAAAGAGCATTGTATTGAGAGAAGTGTGTGATGTAAAAGTTGAAGCCTTGTGTTGTTAATATGAAGAGAATTGTGGCAAGTGTGGCTCCTGCCGAAAAGAATGTGTAATGAGTTCTTACCGCAGGGGTATAGTAATAGAGCGACGCAAAGGCAAAATAGACTATGACAATGAGCAGTATCCACTGTGCAGCTTTGAGCATGAACATTTTGGCTGCGGAATCCAAGATGCTTTCTTGTTCTAAGTATCGTATAAAAATCTTGAAGCCGCCTGTCAAGGTGAAACTTATGATTACCACAATGGCAATTATCACAACTATGAGCATACTCATAAGCCGGCGTTTTAACCATTTGCGTTTTTCTATCGAGTGATGAGATTGGTTAAAGGATATAAGTATGGCGTTAATGCCGCTTGAAGCAACGTAAATTGATGAGATGAAACCCACAGAGAGCAATCCGTTATGTTTGCGTTGCAAGATGTCTTGCATGGTTGTCTCTATGGTCGGGTAAATAGTCTCGGGAACAAAGTCTTTTAAGAAATCGAAGAGTTGAGCCGCATAGTAAGTGGTGTCGAAGTAGGGTAGAAGGGTAAAGAAAAACAGAAGTAGCGGAAACAATGCCAAAATAAAGTGAAACGATGTGGCGGCGGCTCTTTGGTTCAGCACGCCTTTCATCAGTCCTTTGATGAAAAATACTGCCACATCGAATAGTGGTATGCCTTGAAAGCCGGGAATGACCAACAGTCTCGAAGTGTGCAACACTTCTCTCACCGGTCGCCAGTAGATGAGCTTGCGAAGGTATTTGGTTTTGTTGCTTTGGTCCATCAATTCTCGGCAAGCAAACTCAAATCCACACTTTTTATCTGATGGGTAACAGCTCCCACCGAAATGAAATCAACTCCGCTTTGTGCATACAACAAGAGATTGTCTTTTGTTATGCCGCCCGAGCTTTCGGTTTCGTAGCGATGGTCAATCATTTTGACGGCTCTTTTGGTGTCTTCGGGCGAGAAATTGTCCAACATTATCCTGTCGATGCCGCCTTTTTTGAGAACTCTTTCCAATTCTTCAAAGTTTCTGACTTCGATTTCAATCTTTATATCGAGATTGTTGGCTTTTATGTAGGCATTTGTCTTGTCTATTGCTTGCTCTATGCCGCCTGCAAAGTCAATATGGTTGTCTTTGAGCATTATCATGTCGTACAATCCCATTCGGTGGTTGGTTCCGCCTCCTGTTTTGACGGCATATTTCTCCAATACTCTGAGTGTGGGAGTTGTTTTGCGAGTATCGAGCAATTTGGTGTGGTATCCCTCGAGTGCTTTGACGTATTCTGCCGTTGTGGTCGCTATTCCCGAAAGGCGTTGCATATAGTTTAGCACCGTTCTTTCGGCAGTGAGAATGGAGATTGCAGAACCTGACACAACAAAAAGTACATCGCCTTTTTTTACAGCCTGTCCGTCTTTTGCCAAAGGTTCAAATTGCAGGCTTTTGTCCACAAGTTCAAAAACCATTTCGGCTATTTGCATTCCGCAAATAATGCAATCTTGTTTTGCAATTAACTTTGCTTTGTTTCTGTCCTTGCAATCAATGCAGGCAAGTGAGGAATAGTCCCCACTGCCCACGTCTTCGCTGAGGGCAGTGAGGATATGTTGTCTTATGTATTGTGTGTCGAGTGTCATATCTTGGTTTATCTGTTTATTATCAGTACGCATTCCCATGTGGAATGTTCAAAGTAAATTCTCAATACGTAAGAACCGCTGCGCAAGTCGCCGAGATACAATTCTGTTTCGCCGTTTGGTATTGCCAACTCTTGAAGACAATGTACCAACTTGCCGTCTGTGGAAATTACCTCAATCTTTACCTTGCCCAAATCGCTGCCGGAATGGATTTTTATGTGTCCGTCAGATGGGTTGGGGCTTACTTTGATTGTTGTTTTATTGGTTGCAATGTCGTTTAAGCCCACTCCCTGAGCTACGTTTACGCTCAAAGAACCCGATGTTGCCTCTTCGCAAGTTCCGCTCTTGACAACAGCTCTGTAACTCCAAGTACCTGCTTCGGCAGGAATGTCTGTCAGATAGATGCTGTCTTGCGAATTTTCAATTCTTTCGTAGTTGTATCCCTCTTTTCTCTTTTCCCAATACAACACATCGCCCAATGAGGCTCTCAGTTGCAATCTTAGTTCGCTTCCCGAGGCAGGATTGTCGCTCACAAGGAACACATTGCCGCCCCTTGAAGCAGGACTGACCAAAATTGTTACCACGTTGCTTGTGTCGCTTACAAAGGTTGAGGATACCACTCTGGCGAAATAGGTTGTTGCAAAGAGCTGTCGCATTTCGAGGTCTTGAAGATTGGAAACCGAACTCATGGTGCTTTCGACCCATACGATGCTATCGGTACTCATTATCCACTGATAGGTGTATGTTCCGCTACCTCCGCTTGGTTGAGAGCCTTGCAAGTCGTCGGCAATGCTGCCTTCGCAAATTTGTTGGCTCTCCGAAATGGTGTTGTTGAGTATAGGAGTGTAAGGAGTGGAGATTTGGAATTGTTGTCCGTAAGTTGTGCCGTAAGAATTGGTTGCAAAGGCTCTTATATAATAGGTAGTGTGTTCTTGAAGGTTGCTTATCGTTCCCTCAAATGTTCCGATGCCGCTGCCAAGAGCAAGAGTGTTGTCGGCAGTTGTCGGCATGGTTTCGACTGACCAACAAATTCCTCTCGATGTAACTTCGCTCAATCCCGACATTGTAACCTCTCCGGAAACGCTGATGCTGTTGTAGGTTGCCAACTGAGGCTCGTTGGTTATGACAAAAGGAGTTTGCATTGTGGCATTGACAAGGATATTTTTTACCGAAAGAGAAGAAGAATTTGAAATTCCCTCAAATGCGATGAACAAAGTGCTACTTGTATAGTTCAAAGGTAGGCTGTCTCTTGTATAATCGGTAGTTGCGTTTGAGAAAAGTGCCAATTCGTTCCATGGGTCTGCCACATTGGTGCGATATAATACCCTGAGGGTGTCGATTGTCGAGCTTGCAGACTGAGCTTGCAGGCGGTCAAAGCACAAATAGATGTCTTCAAAGTGTTCCAAATCGAAAATAGGTAACACAAGAAGGTCTCTGCTTCCGCTCTGCCCGCTTTCAAATCTGTAAGAATTGTTTTCTGAGTCGAATGTCCAGGCATTTGTTCTTATGCAAGGGTTGTCTTGCTCTGTCAATGCGTTATAAGGATAGGTGCTTATCCTCTGACACAAGGTCAAAAACTCAATCTCCTCGCCATAACTCAAGTGTCCGTTGTTTCTTGCGAAGGCTCTGACATAGTAAGTGGTATTTGGTTCTAACGATTGTAAGTTTACCGAGAAATTGTCGGCGTTAGGAACAACCATAACGGCATCTTCAATCGTCGGATTTTGATGAGTGGCATAGCATACGCCCATCTGATATACGGGATTGTTGCCTTGTGATAACAAAGCTGCATCAACTTTTGCCGAAACGTCTGTAAGGTCGTCAAAAGACAAGGTGCTGATGTGTGGAAATGCGTTTTGGTCTCCCTCATGCACGCTCACATTATCCAAACATACCCCATATCCTCCCTGCAATGTTGCTTCAAAGGCAATCAAGTAGTAGTGGGAAGTATTCGGAAGAGAGATTGTCGCATTGGTCCACGAAGATACGTTGGAGTTGTAGGATTGTAGAAGAGTCCATGCTCCGTTTGGTGAATTTTTATAGTAAACTTTCAGTTTGTCTTGCTTTCCCGATTTTGCTTTTTGTGCGTATGAGAATGACAAAATAGCCTGATTGATGTTTGAAAGGTCGATAGGAAGGGTTACAAGTTTGGTTGTTTGTGTGCCGTTTGTCCAATCGGAACGAATGAAAGCCCAGTTGCTTCCCTCGGCTGCCGAAGATATTCCGCCCGATTCGTATGCTGTGTCGGTCAAGCTCCAAGTGTTTGTAACAAATATTCCGAATTCGTTTTCCCAACAGTCAAATGTCGTGTTGTTTTGCTCAAAGCCGTCTTCAAAAGGAAATTCCAACTCTGCCATACAGCGAGTTTTTACTTTCATTATTTCGCCATAACCTACCTTGTCTGCCGTCTTGGCGTATGCTCTTACGAAATATTCTCTGTCGGGCTGCAAGTTGCCAAGGCCGATTGAGAAATTGTTGCTGTTGGAAGGAGATGTCATGGTGTTGCAAAGCACGGTTGGTGTGGCTGTTGTGTCAGAAAAGCAGACTCCTCTTTCGATTATCGAGAGCGATTGGGTGTTGTCTATGCTTGCTGCCACAGATATACTATCAGAAAAGCCGATTGCCGACAGTGTTGTAACAATCGGTCTTGTCGCATCTGCTACTCCATAATCGAATATGATGTTTCCTGTCGATGTGTTCTCTTGTATGTTTGTTATAGGACGGTTGATAGGATTGCCGGCATAGCTCATGCTGTTTGGATTGGTGCTGTCGGTAAAACTCGTTCGGTTGCTTGTTCCGGGGAAAGGGTTGCTCTCTCTGTTGTAAACGCTGTTTGGATTTGCTTCTTCCAAATCCATTCCGGGGTTGTTAGGATTGCAGTTTGCACAGTTCGAGTTCCAGCCTGCCACATTTTTGTTTACATGAAATATGAGCATACCATGCCCCGGCAGATAGTAATCCCAGCCGACTTTTTGTCTGTTTTCCAACAAGAAGTATTCGTTTTGGGAGATTGTCATCTTGTATGCCTTATTGACAGAGTGCAAAGGAGGAAGAGTGTTGCTGCCTTCTGCCAAAAGCTCTTCAATTTCTATGTATCCTCTTACCTCTCTTTCGTGAGCCGACCACAAAGGAGGGCATTTTCCATCGTTGTTGTAGTTGCCGCTGCACATCAAATCCCAGCTGTCATGGTCGTTAAAGCTGCCTTGCTCGTTGTAGTCAGTGTCGTAATAGTCTGCCTGACCCAATACGTGTGAGAACTCGTGGCATATAGTGCCTATTGTAGGAGGCTGAGGATTGTATTCGCTGCCTTGTTTTTCGGAAGAAACTCCGTAATCCGAAACATAAACTCCGTCAATGGCAAAAGAAGAATACAATCTTGAACGATGGGGCCAAATGGTGTTGGAATTGTTGCCCGAACTTTCAGGAACGCCCGCATAAATGACGTAAACGCAAGACACGTTTTCGCCTTCACCATTGGTAAATTGAGAAAAATCGACTTCGGGGTCGGCAAAAATGACTGCTTCGGTAACCAATTCCCTTACATGCATATCGGTGTGGGTTCCTTCATAGTTCTGTCCGTAGTATGCCATGTTGTTTGCAGCCGTGTAAGGTCCGACAACGGTGGCTTCGAGGCTCAATTTTCCTGCCGAAGATGCCAAGAAGTAATCTCTGATGCTGCCGGCATTTCCATTGACCGAGTATCCGACTTGATTAAACAAAGCATCAATCTCTGCTCTCGGCGTGGTGAACGCCAAATCTGCAAATCCCATCAAGATAACTACCATTCTGTATGTTTCAGTAGGGCTTGTGGTTGATTTGGGTGCTTGAGACAATCTGTTTTCAAAGTCTTGGTTTATTGCCCAAAATTGTTTCAAGTAAGCGATTTGCTCTTGTGAGTAAAACAAGTCCTCACTCAGAGTGGCAAGGAGAGCAATTTCTTCTTCCGAACGTTGATTTGGGTTGTGTGCCAACACATTTGAGGGTTTTATTCCTCCTCTTCCGTCAGCGATTGCATATACAAAGTCGCCATTTTCGGCTCTGAGCAACGTAAAACCATCGACCGACTTTGCCCAACTGACTTTTTCGTCTCCTTTGAGGGTAACTGTAACCACCGATTTGTCAGATTGAGTAACCTCTATAGGATAGGGATATGCCGGAGTACAAAAAGACTTGACATTAAAGAGGATCAGCATAAACAGCAAAATCCAAAATGCTTTTTTATTCATGTTTCTAAATCCGTTATGATGTTAATTGATATTTTTTTGAGGGTACAAAGGTATATGGTTTTGACGATATTACCAAATCAAAACGGCGAAAAAAGTTCAAAAATAGGGCGTTTTTGTCGGTTTAAGCCGTAATTTCTCAAAATAAGTGCTAACTTTGCCTCGTTAAAACAAGTGAAACACACAAGCATTACGACATGAGAAAAGTTTTTCTTACAGCTTTATTTATTTTGACTGCCGCTTTGGTTCAGGCACAGGTCTTATCACCTTCTGCAAAAAAAGATATATTGGATAAATATCAAAAGCATATTAAGGCTTGTTCGGCAATAAACAGCGAAAACCTCGACATGGTTCCCGTATATGAGTTTCAACTGTCATCTGCCGAAGATTTCTTGAAGCAACACGAGACTTACAACAGCGATAATGATATATATGCAAAGTGGATTGAGCTTAAAACATTGGTGAAACAAAATCGAGAGCTTGTGGAATTTCTTTCTCCAAGGGTGAGTGATTGGTATTATCGAAAGGCTGTTCACTCCAAGGTGAACGACCGCCCGCAAGAGGCTTTTGAATACCTGCAAAAGAGTATCAAGAGCAATCCTCAGAATGTTATGGCAAACTATGAACTTGCCAAAATCAGTCTTGACAGCGGTCAGGTCTTGCAAACTTCGGGCAGGTTGATTGAGGTGATAAACTCATTCTCGCCTTCCGAAGAGGAAAGTCTGCTCTGTAAAAATCTTTTGGTCTATACATACGATAAAAATCTCCTTCAGGCACTTTCTTTGATTAAACAAGGCAAGTATTCTTACGCAGTAGATATTCTAAACTCCTTGGAAGAGTATTGTAAGAACGATGTGATGAATGTATGCAGCCAAGGTGTGATTGCAAAGAACCTTTCAATTTGCCAAAACAGTATCTACAAAGAACATATAGATATAACCAAGAAAGCCATAGCAAAAGGCAGGAACGATGTTGCGGCAGATTTTATAGGCAATACATACGACTATTTTTCTCGAAACAGAGAGACAATAAGCGACACTGCCGACTTCGATGAGGTTGTGAACGTTGTGGTGAATAGTTATATCGCTCAGGCAAAGTCGATGCCGGAGGCAAAGAACAACGAAGCCAAGATGGACTTGCTACACAAGGCAAGAGAACTTGCAGCCATGGTAGGAGGAAGTTTTGAGGAGGGAGTGTTGAAGCAGATTGCCATGTTGCAAGGCACATTGCAGAGTAGCGATCCTGTTTTGGATAGTTTGGAACAAGTCTCTCCCAACACAGGTTATGCAGAGCAGTATCCTGAGTTTATCAAAGAAAGAGACAGCGATGCAGAACAGCAGGTAGAACAGATAGAAAAGGATTATGTGCCTACACCCTCAAACTCCATGCCTGCAAAAAGCACAGCCGCAACCAACACAAAGACGCCCAATTTGAGAAAAGAGATAGACAACAAATTTTTTGAGACACTTTCATATCTCAAAGTGAACAACTACGACAAGGCTTTGGAAGTTTTGGAAAGTGCAAACAAGTTGGCACAGATTGATGCGGAGAAAGATGAGGTCGAAAAGATGTATCTTTCTGCCATAAGGGAGGTAACGGCAAGGCGAATGCACGCTGCCGAATATGCAATCTTCCAAGGCGATGTGGAAAAGGCTGACAGTTTGGTCGCAAGGACGGAAGAGTTGCTTGAACGCTACAAAATGAAAGAAGACAGCGTGGTTGTCAAAATTATGAACAGCTATCTGAGAGCGATAGACAACAAAGTGTGCAGCAAAAAGCAGGAAGAGATAAACACAATGGTGTATAACATCATCGACTGCATAAAGCAAAACGATTTTTACCTTGCCGAAGACTACATAAACAGAGCCATGCAAATTAAGGGTAGCAGCGAATGCCGCTTAGACAAGAGTCGTCTGAGGGCTTTGAAGCGTCAGATTGAGCAACCATTGGAATATGTTAAGCAAAAGGAGATTGTTGATGATATATTGGCACAAGGGGATACCAATCGCTACCTTAAAGAATATGCGGCATTGGAAGAGTTTTACATTCTGCACAATCTTAAAGAGATGAGCGTACAACATCGTCCTCTCAGGGAGGTTTTGTATTCTTTTGGCAACGATGACTTGGCCGTAAAGACAATCGAACAACTCATGAAGTACCGCCAATATGAGCAGAGCGTCGAAGCCTTGGCAAGTTTGAAGGATTTTGGTTACAAAGCTAAGCATACGAAGAAAATTCAGAAGAAATTGGGCGAAATGATGAGCCTTCAAGAGAGTAAACGAAACGAAAAAATTGCCCAATCGAACCGTCTGCAAGACAAATACGGTCAAGACAAATGGTTTAAGTATCTTTTGAAAAGCTACAAGAAGAACTTGATTAAGTGGCAGAAACTCAACGGATAAGCAAAACGGCGTTTTGTTGCGACAAAACGCCGTTTTATTTTTCTGAAACGCCGAGTTAGAAAATCCTTTCGGCGTTTTGCCGTAAACAAAAAAAGTTCTAATTTTGCACGTTGTTTGTTTGCAATCTTAAATGCTTGATTGCAAGCAGTGTTTTAGTAATAATCAATTTAATATTTGACGTATGAAAAAGTTTTTATCATTTTTGACGGTTGCATTTTTGGTGCTTTCACTAAATGCACAGCAGTTTAACAACAGTGGTTTCGAGACTTGGGTTGGCAATGCCCCTCAGGGTTGGAACTCTTTGGGTTATATGGGATACAATCTCTGCAAGGTGGCAAAATCTACCGATGCTCACAGCGGCAATTTTGCCATTGAGGTAGCTCCGCAAAACTTTCCGCCCGTATTGGCTACCATTATGGGAATGGAAGAGACGTTTGTGGTGCCGGGATTTCTCACAAATGCAACCATAGATATGGCAACGCTTATCCAAATGTTTACTTCTGGAACGGCAGGCGATGTGGAATTGGATATGCAAACCTTTGCCAACCTGTTCACAGACGGATTGGCACTCACAGAGCAACCTACTGCAATTACAGGTTATTATAATCTTGTACCGGTAGATGCAGAGAATAGTTTGTTTTCTATACTCGGATTGATGGTTGCCGAGGTCGAAGGAGAGAGACAAATTGTCGGAATGGGATATTACTCAATTGAAGAAACAATGGTGAAGTCAGAGGGTTATCAGGAGTTTACAATGGATTTGATGAACTTTGCAGGCACTCCGGCAACAGAGCTTATCTTTTTGGCTCTTGTCGAAAGTGAGGAGGTCGCAGGCAATTTTTCATCATTGTTCTTGGACGATGTGAACGTGGTTTACTCTTCCGGTGTGGAGGCTTTGAGCTTTGACAACACTCTTGTGGTTTATCCTAACCCTACTTCGGGCGATTTTCGCATTGAAGGCGTAAACGACAGCCGCATTGTGATAACCAACACTCTCGGACAGGTCGTAGAGCAAATCGAACACTACAAAGGACAAAACATAAGATTGAACGACAAGGGTGTTTATTTTGTCAGACTTGACAACGGCAGCGTAAGAAAATTGATTGTCGAGTAGTTGCGGCTTTGAAACGTATATATATTATTGTAATATTTGCAGCATTGCTTGCAGGGTCTTGTGTCGGAGGGTATTCTTTCACAGGTGCATCAATATCTCCCGACACCAAGACTTTTTCTGTCGAACCCTTTACCAACAGAGCAAGCATAGTTCAGCCCATACTTGCTTCCGAAATAACCAATGCCCTTGTTGCAAAGATAAATTCCTCAACCTCTTTGGTGCAAGTAAATGACAATGCCGATGTTGCCTTTGTGGGAACGATAACGGGTTATTCTGTTACTCCCTCCTCAATAGGGGCAAATGACAAGGCAGCAAAAAACCGGCTTACAATCACAATCAAGGTAAAGTTTACCGACAGCAAAAATCCCAAATCGAACTATCAGACACAATTTACAAGGTTTAGAGAGTACGACAGCGGATATTCACTCAGCGATGTGGAAGAAAGTCTGATTAAAGAGATAAACGAAGAACTTGTGGAAGACGTTTTCAATAAGTCGTTCGTTAATTGGTAACAGCAATCCCAAATGCAGAACAGAAAAACCATCAATATCATTGGTTGGACACTTGCCCTTTTGACCACAACTCTTTATACCTTCACGATGTATCCCACACTCTCGTTTTGGGATAGCGGAGAGTTTTTGACAACAGCCATAACCTTACAGATAGGACACCCTCCCGGAGCTCCTCTTTACCAAATCATAGGAGCGTTTTTCTCTGTTTTTGGTTTTGGAAACCCTGTTTGGCAAACTTGGGCGGTCGCTTTTATATCTCCTTTGGCAATGGGTTTGAGTGTTGCCTTGTTGTTTTGGAGCTGTGTGAGGATTTTGAACAGGTTTTCTTCTATGCAACCGGGCAATATCATAGCTTCAATAATCGGGGCTTTGTGTTTTGCTTTTGCAGACAGTATATGGTTCTCGGCAACGGAGACCGAAGTGTATGCTTTGGCAACTTTGTTGGCTTTGATGATTTTTTGGTTGGTACTCAAATGGGACGATACCTCAAAGAATAAGTACCTCCTTTTGGCAATCTTCCTTGCCGGAGCAGCCCTTTGTGTTCATCAACTCTCCTTGTTGGTCATACCGGCTGCGGTTGTGATAGTTTATTTCCACCAAAGGAGAACCAACTACAAGGGCTTATTGCTTTACATCTTCATAGGAGCGGCAGGAGTGGTATTTATTCTCAAAGCTCTTGTGCCTTTTGTGCTTTGGTTACTTTCTATCTGCGGTTGGTGGGCTGTTGTAGCCTATTTGTTTCTTACATTTGTCGCTTTGTTTTTTGCAAACCGAAAGGCGAAAAGGTGGATTGAGTTTGCTCTTCTCGGACTGCTCTTTTTCTTTGTGGGACTGAGCGTCTATTTTATCATACCTCTGAGAAGTGCCGCAGCACCTCCTATAAACAGTTACTCACCTTCGACTTTCAAAACCCTCAAATACTATGTTGAAAGGGATAATTACTCAAAACCGCCGCTTATTTACGGACAATATTACACCGCAGTGCCGCCCGAAAGGTTTGAAGTAGAAAACGGAGACCTTAAACCTATATTTGCCAAAGAGCAGAAGACACTTTTCCCCAGAATGTGGAACTCTGAGAGCAGTATGTACGAGAATGGCTACATTGAATGGGCAGGTGTGCCGGAAGATAGGGTGGAAATTGGTGGCGATTTGAGAGAAAAGCCTTCATTTGGGCAGAATATGAGATTTTTCTTCTCATATCAAATGAATTATATGTACTTCCGCTACCTGCTTTGGAATTTTTGTGGCAGAACAAATGACGTTCAGGGCCTTGGAGATTACAAGAACTCCCAGTGGGCAACCGGAATAGACCCTGTAGATGAATTTCTCGGGGTTTCGACCTCGGAACTCAATCCTCAGGCTCGAAAAGCTCATAACAGCTATTATGCAATTCCTTTATTGTTGGCTCTTGTTGGCTTGTTTTATCAGGCAGGCAAAGACACAAGACAGTTTACAGTCAATGCCACTTTGTTTTTCTTTAACTCCTTTGCCCTTGTACTCTTTCTCAATCAGGCAGCCTATCAACCAAGAGAAAGAGACTATGTCTATTTGCTTTCTTTTGCCGCTATGTCTGTGTGGTTGGCAGTTGGAGTGTTGGGTGTCAGTCAGATGATTGTCAATCTTATCAAGCTGCGTCGTCCGAAATATGTGGCACCTCTGTTCTTTGCCGTTCCGGCTCTTATGTTGTGGCAAAACTTTTCTGACCATAATCACCACAAACAATATACTGCCGAAAACTTTGCCGAAAGTATGTTAAACAGTTGCCAAAAGAATGCCATATTGTTTACAAACGGAGATAACGATACCTTTCCGCTTTGGTATGTTCAGCAAGTCAAGAAAGTAAGGCAAGATGTCAGAGTGATTAACCTGCAACTACTCAATAACGGACAGTATATCGAGCAGCTGTTGCACTCTTGTTATACTTCCAAACCCCTCAAACTAAACATTTCCGCAGCTAATTATATCAATGATTATCAGTACGGACAAATCAACCCCTCGTTTGATACCCTCGAACTATCACAAGCCCTCAAGGAATTTACCGACAAGGAAAATAGCGTCTCTTTCTTCGGAATGCAGTTGCACGCTTTTCCGACAAATCGCTTCTTTGTGGTCAAAGGAAATGATACGATAAGTTGGAAATATGACAATCTTGACATTTCACGCTCTGTTTTGGCAGCCTTGGACATCATATCGTCAAACATAAATGAGAGACCAATCTATTTTTCGGCATATTCGGTCGATGATTTCCTCGGTCTGGACGACTATATGAGACTTGAAGGCTTTGCATACCGACTTTCGGAAAACAAATACAGCCAAAGAGAAATCATACAACAAAAAGCAGGAGTGATAGACGAAGATGCAATGTTGGCAAACTTCAAAAACGGATTTATATTTCGGAATTTCGATGCAAAGAACCTCTACTATAATGAGACAGAAAGAGAAATCGTTCGACAATATCTCCAATATACCGTATGCCTTGCATACAAACTCATTCAGGCAGACCGAAAGAAAGATGCATTATATGTTTGCAACAGCATAGACCGATATTTCCCCGCAGAGCAACACTACTATCCGCTTGTGTGGGCAGACATGGCAATGCTCTATTCTCTTTTGGACGAGCAGGACAAAGCACATACATACATGAGAAGAGCTGTCGGAGAATTTGTTGCCGAAATTGACATATACCAAGGCCTTACCGACAGACAGCAATCGCAACAGCGAATAGAAACTCTCACACTTATTGACCAGTGGTTGCGACTTATCGCACAGGCAGAGGAGTTTGACTTGGAAGATATGCGAGTTATGCTTGCAGATTCGTATTTCTCTGTAATCAATCCTTATTTGCAAATAACTTTTCGCCAAGTAGAACGACTTTTTGCCCAACCCGGATTATATGTCGAGGAGATAGATAAGACGCTTGAGCAGTTAAACAGAATATATGCCCTTGCCCAAGAGTACGAAGAACCAATTTGTTCTCCTCCTGCCTTTTTGCAACAAGTCAATCCTTGATACCCTCCATTTGAGTGAACAATTTATAGGCTTACGAGCTTAGTATGTATCTGTGCGTTGCCGAAAAGGCAGAAACTTTGGCTTTTGCGACACAAATGTAAGATTATTCTGCCAAATTGTCATAAAATACCGGCTCTGATATTTTGGCACGGAAGTTGAATAGACAAGGGTGTAGTTTAATGAAATTAGTCAGAAACAATTAAAAATAATAGTATTATGGGAAAGATAATTGGAATAGATTTAGGTACAACGAATAGTTGCGTGTCGGTAATGGAGGGTAACGAACCCGTAGTGATTGCTAATAGCGAAGGAAGAAGAACAACACCTTCTGTTGTGGGATTTGTATCTTCCGGAGAGAGAAAAGTGGGCGACCCTGCAAAGCGTCAGGCAATCACCAACCCTCACAACACAGTTTACTCCATAAAGAGATTTATGGGAGAGACCTTCGACAAGGTTCAAAGAGAGATTGAACACGTTCCTTACAAAGTAGTAAAAGGCGATAACAACACACCTCGAGTAGATATTGACGGAAAGTTGTATTCACCACAAGAAATTTCGGCAATCATTCTTCAAAAGATGAAAAAGACAGCCGAAGACTACTTGGGTCAAGAGGTAACAGAAGCAGTCATAACAGTGCCGGCATACTTCAATGATGCACAACGTCAATCGACGAAGGAAGCAGGAGAAATTGCAGGTTTGAAGGTAAGAAGAATTATCAACGAACCAACAGCCGCAGCCTTGGCATACGGCTTGGATAAGAAAGATCAAGATGCACACATTGCAGTATTTGACCTCGGTGGTGGTACGTTCGATATTTCAATCCTCGAGTTGGGAGACGGAGTGTTTGAAGTAAAATCCACAAACGGAGATACACACTTGGGAGGAGACGACTTCGACAAGAGAATCATCGACTGGTTGGCAGAAGAGTTTATGAATGACTTCCATGTTGATTTGAGAAAAGACCCTATGGCTTTGCAACGTTTGAAAGAAGCTGCAGAAAAAGCAAAGATAGAGTTGTCTTCTTCAAGCTCAACAGAAATAAACCTTCCATACATCATGCCTATTGACGGAGTTCCTCAACACTTGGTTCGCACCTTGTCAAGAGCTAAGTTTGAACAACTTTGTGATGACTTGATAAAAGCAACAATAGAACCTTGCAGAAAAGCATTGGCAGATGCAGGATTAGATAAGTCTCAAATCAATGAGGTTATCTTGGTCGGAGGAAGCACACGTATCCCTGCCGTTCAAAAGATAGTCGAAGACTTTTTTGGAAAAGTCCCTTCAAAGGGAGTAAATCCCGATGAGGTTGTGGCTGTCGGAGCAGCAATCCAAGGAGGAGTTTTGACAGGAGAAGTAAAAGACGTGTTGTTGCTTGATGTTACACCATTGTCGTTGGGTATAGAAACATTGGGAGGAGTGATGACCAAATTGATTGATGCCAACACAACAATCCCGACGAAGAAATCACAAATCTTCTCGACGGCACAAGACAACCAACCTTCGGTTGAGATACACGTTTTGCAAGGAGAGAGAACTCGTGCGACCGATAACAAGACGATAGGCAGGTTTATACTTGACGGCATTCCACCTGCACAAAGAGGAGTGCCACAAATCGAAGTAACATTCGACATAGACGCCAACGGAATCTTGAATGTATCTGCAAAAGATAAGGCAACGAACAAAGAACAATCAATCAGAATTGAAGCATCGAGCGGATTGAGCGAAGAAGAAATCAAGAGAATGAAAGCAGAAGCAGAAGCAAATGCAGATGCCGACAAGAAATTGAAAGAAGAAGCTGACAAAATCAATCAGGCAGATGCAATGATATTCCAAGTTGAGAAAGCCTTGAAAGAAAACGGAGACAAGTTGCCGGCAGACAAGAAAGGTGAGATAGAAAGTGCCTTGAAGGAATTGAAAGACGCTCATGCAGCAAAGAACATCTCTGCAATAGATGCAGCATCGGAGAAGTTGAATACTGTATTCCAAGCAGCCTCTGCAGATATGTACTCACAAGGACAATCAGGTCAGCAAGGAGCATCTCAAAATCAATCTACATCAAACGACAACAAGAACAATCAAGACGGAGAAGTTACTGACACCGACTTTGAAGAGGTGAAGTAATTCATAATCCAAAATACTTTTGAAGCATTGGGTGAAAGCATTCGCCCAATGCTTTTTTGTTTTGTTACAATCGAGTGATTGTTCGGTAAACTCTTTCCAACCGGTAGAACAAATAATCGGCAAATCAAGTCAATTCCTTCAAACAATCCGCCAAGTAAACGCAACCTTTAATTACATTCTTTCTGTCTCTTGGTACGCATTTTGGGTAATATGCCCAATTCGGATAGTCGAAAAAATCATGATAATTTGGTGTATTCGGCATCTAATAGTAAATTTGCAAATTATAAACTTGAAAAGAAAGGAGACAAAAGGCAAAAAAGATTAAAATTAGTACGAATTAGATAAGACATATAAAAGCGTTTATGCTTGTACTATGGGTGTGCGAAATATGGACAATTTCATTAAACACACCTTGGTAAAGTTGTAAACGCTCACGATGAATATCGTGGGCTTTACTTGTTAGGTAGATTAGGTATTCCAGAGCCTCGCACCCAAATAAGATGAAAGTCCCACGTTTTTTTATGCCCGTACGCCAATCAGAAGTGAAGAAATAAGTTGCCTTTGGGACGAGGCGACTATTTATTGAACCGATATGCCAATGGAATATAATAGGCAAATAATTATGAAAAGGCAATTTTTATTCATCGTAGCGATGATTGTCATGGTTTTTATGGCATGTGAAGAAGAAAAAGAAAACGTAAATAACGTGAGTTCGATGAAATATAACTCATTGAAAATTTGGTAATCAGCGAA
>SAMEA3663271__coassemble_96_pt1 | contig 52503 bp, 46 predicted proteins | sample SAMEA3663271__metabat2_low_PE_004 | metagenome-assembled genome bin SAMEA3663271 (sample SAMEA3663271) | pig gut metagenome | biome: pig gut; feature: pig-associated habitat; material: faeces | place: China | collected 2013
CATGCTTTACTAATGGCATATTATTATCTCGAATAACAGGCTATTATTCTATTCCTTTCATCATCTTTTTTGCCAACTGCTTGAACAGGTCGGCAGTTTCTTCATCCATCGGCGTAAGCTGTCCGATCTGTCCGGCAACCATCGCCGCTACATCGTCAATGGAAAGCGGGTTTTGCTTCTGTTCCGCCAATGCGTCCCGCATGGCTTGGAACATAGCGGCGGTCACAGCTTCTCCCGGCTGTTCCCCGTTGTCAATGTCTTTCTTAATGTCCCGCAGGATAGCCAGGAACACATTTTTGATTTTTTCAATCTCTGCTTTACTCAAAATAAATCTTGCTTTTGAGCCGAAATCACTCTATTTCAACAATCGGAATTTTGTTCTCAATATTTCGTTATAGGACATAAATCCTATAATAATACAAGCTATAAACCAGAAAGCCAAAGATGTTTCAGGGGCTGCAAAAATACTGATGCCAAATTGCATTTTCAAAACCACTACCGGCACAAGTAGAATTACAAAAAGCGCCAAATACCCATACATTCGCCCTTTCAGAATTTTCAAAAGCTCGGTTCGATTGATTGTTTCATCGCTGCTTAGTTTCTTGAAACTCCTTTTTGCCGAAACTCTTGCGACTATTCCGGCTGTCAAAATCATTGCCACTTTAGCAAGTATCTCTATAATTTCCATGATGATGTACGAATTTAACTTTTTATCTTCTCTATTCGTATAGACAACAATTGCTTCCGTTTTGAATATTTGCCGCTGCAAAATATCCAATTGGTAACACAGCTACAAAGATAGTACATTTTGGCAAAAAGACGCCCCCTATTGCAAAAAAAATACACGGTTTTTACCTACTCTAAACACGGCTCTATCGCAACGCTTTGGCAAACTGATATTTATACAATCAGTTCTATTCTTTCAAAAAGAGTTCTTCGGGATATTCTACCTTACAAAGAAAAAGAGCTTTTGCCGGAACGCTCGTCCCTGCCTTGCAGCGGTCTTTGCATTCCATTATCTGAATAAATTCTTCCATTGTTATCTTACCCCTTCCCACTGCAAGCAATGTGCCGACCACCGCTCTGACCATATTTCTCAAAAATCTGTTTGCCCTGATTGTGAATACAAGTTCTCCGTCTTTCTCTTCCCAAAGAGCATCGGTCAATGTACATATATTATTATTGACTTGGGTGTGCAGTTTGCTGAAAGAGGTGAAGTCTTTGCGACCAATCAACAATGCGGCTGCTTGGTTCATCTTGTTGATGTCAAGTCTCCACGGATAGTAATAGCAAAAGGCGTCTTTGAACGGCTGCTTGGTTTGACTGACATGGTATTGGTACGTTCTGCCTTGTGCATTGAAGCGTGCATGGGCTTCGTCCTGCATGGGGTAAAGCCCATAAATGAGTATATTGTGGTCAAAATAGCGGTTTAGCTTGCCTACAAGGTGGTTTCTTTCTTTCTTTGTGAGGGGAATATAGTCAAAATGGGCATAAAAATCGCTTGCATGAACGCCTCGGTCGGTACGTCCGCAACCTGTAAGCACTATCGGCTCTCGGCAAAGGTGCATCAAAGCCTCCTGCAAGACTTGTTGCACGCTTGTCTGTCCGTCTTGAATTTGCCAACCGTGGAAACTCACTCCGTTATATGCCAAATGCAAAAAATACCTCATCGTTCAAATGTATTCTTTCAGATAAAAGAAAACCCGACCTACGAGAAGCCGGGAAGATTATGAAATATCCTTTGTAGCGCATAAGAGAATCGAACTCTTATTTGCAGAATGAGAATCTGCCGTCCTAGCCGTTAGACGAATGCGCCCCTCAATTTGCGTTTGCAAAGGTACAACTTATTTTGGTCTCTGCAAAATTTTTCGTTCTTTTCTTTTGCTCTGCAATTTCAAAAGGCTAAAAACCAAAGCATTGTAATACATATTATTTTTTGTTTTCATCTCTTTGATTGCATCTTTTGGTATATCAGTAACCCCCTGTGGCTCACTCCTTCTATGTATTCTTCGTTTTCCGAAAGCCTTGCAGTATATATTTCCACAGGACATGATATATCGCTGCTTTCTATCTTCTTTTGCAACTCTTCGATGCTCGTTTGGTCGATATGTCTTCCCAAAATCGTGATATCCATATCCGAATCAGAACGATAATCTCCCCTTGCCCTCGAACCCCTGAGAAGAACGTACTCAATCTTTTCATCTTGCGAGAACAGCTCTATGAGCTTTGCGAACTCTCTGTCTGTCAATCCGTAAGGCATAATTCTATTTTATTTGTGTGTAATCGTTTTTTGCAAAAGTAATCATTTCAAACAAAATTGCAAACTCCATACATTGATTTTATTTTCTGCCCTTGCAAAACTATCGCATCGCAATTCGTACCTTTGCAAGGCGAAAAAACTATCGACAACATGAAACTTGAAGTACCTTACACCGAAGAAGAAATTGCCCTTTTGAGCCATTGCGAACTCTGTCCACGCAAATGCGGTGTCAATCGCACAAAAGGCGAAAAAGGATTTTGCCGATGCGGAAGCGGAATTGAGATTTCGGCAATATGCAACCACAAAGGAGAAGAACCAATCTTGGTATCCGACAGAGGAATATGCAATGTATTTTTCTCTCACTGCAATCTGCAATGTGTCTATTGCCAAAACAAGCAAATATCTGACAATAAATCAGTTACCAAAACGCCGTTTTACTCCGACGAAACGCCGTTTCAGCAAAATAAAACGGCGTTTTATTCTGACAACACGGCGTTTCAAAAATTTGAAATGATTATAAGCAAAATCAAGCAGGTATTGAGCGAGAGTGAAAACACGATAGGATTTGTTTCTCCGACCCATCAAGTGCCTCTGATGTGTGCCATAATCCGCCGCCTGCACCAAGAAAACATCCGACCCAAAGTAGTATATAACAGCAACGGCTATGACAATCCCCAAATCCTCAAACGCTTGGAAGGAATTGTAGATGTATATCTTCCCGATTTCAAATACTCCGACCCGAATTTGGCAAAAGAACTATCACTTGCCGAAGACTACCCGCAAAAAGCGGCAGAAGCAATAAGCGAAATGTATCGCCAGAAAGGCAACAGCATACTTACCGACAGCAATGACAAGATTGAAAGCGGTCTTATTGTGCGACATCTTGTTCTTCCCGTACAAGAGAAAAACAGCAAGGGAGTATTGGACGCTCTTTGCGACATATCGCCGAACCTGACAGTCAGCCTGATGAGCCAATACGCACCCATAGAACACATGAAGCAAGACTATCTCAACCGACCGTTGGAAAAAGAAGAATACGACCTGATTACCGACTATTTTTTCTCTATCGGACTTCACAAAGGCTTCTTTCAATCACTCCAATCGCAAAACAACCTCGTCCCCGACTTTGAAAAAGGCACTTGGAGCAGCAAAGAAGACTAACCACAAATGATTTTGTGTCGGACAGAGTTCGATTTATTTGTGGTACAAGAAGGTTGTTTGAGAGCTTTTCGGCAAGGATTTTAGTGCAAAAAGGCGTTCGATTGTGTTTTTTTCGTATATTTGCAGTTTTGAAACAACATTTTTGAAATAAATAAACACTAAGCAAAATATGGATTTCAGTCTAACAAAACAAGAAGAGTTGTTCTTGCAGATGATAAGAGAGTTTGCAGAGAACGAAGTTAAGCCTTTGGCTGCGGAAATTGACGACCAAGAGCGTTTTCCGCTTGAAACAGTCGAGAAAATGAGCAAGATTGGTTTGATGGGTATCCCTGTGCCAAAAGAATATGGCGGACAGGGCGGCACAAATCAAATGTACACCATGGCGGTTGAGGAACTTTCGAGAGTTTGTGCAACAACCGGAGTAGTGCTTTCGGCTCACACTTCTTTGTGTATTGCCCCCATTATGGAAAACGGAACAGAGGAACAAAAACAAAAGTATATCCCTCGCTTGGCAAGCGGAGAATGGATTGGAGCTTTTGGTTTGACCGAACCTAATGCAGGTACCGATGCAGCAATGCAACAAACTACCGCAGTTGAAGACGGAGACAGCTATATATTAAATGGTAGCAAAATATTCATCACAAATGCCGGCTATGCACACGTGTATGTCATCTTTGCAATGACCGACAAGAGCCTCGGCAACAAGGGTATTTCAGCTTTCATTGTCGAGAAAGGAACTCCCGGCTTCTCAATCGGAAAGAAGGAAAAGAAACTCGGTATTCGCGGTTCAGCAACTTGTGAGCTTATATTCGAAAACTGCCGCATTCCAAAGGAGAACCTTTTGGGTAAAGTCGGAAAAGGATTTGTCATTGCAATGAAAACATTGGACGGAGGTCGTATAGGAATTGCATCGCAAGCCTTGGGAATTGCACAAGGTGCCATGGACGAAACAGTAAAATACACCAAGGAAAGAAAGCAATTTGGAAGGAGTATAGCACAATTCCAAAACACTCAATTCCAACTTGCAGAGATGGAAACAAATGTGAACGCTGCAAGATTTCTTGTTCGTTCGGCTGCATACAAAAAGGACCACGGTATCCCTTATTCAAAAGACGCTGCAATGGCAAAGCTCTTTGCTGCACAAACTGCAATGGAGGTTACAACCAAAGCTGTTCAGCTTCACGGAGGATACGGATACACAAGAGAATATCCTGTTGAGAGAATGATGAGAGATGCAAAAATCACCGAGATTTACGAAGGCACAAGCGAGGTTCAACGTATGGTGATTGCAGCTTCTTTGTTGAAATAATTAGAGTAGTGAGAAAATAAATCGAATTATAGAATGAAAATAGTAGTTTGTATCAAGCAGGTTCCCGATACAACAGAGGTTAAGCTCGATCCAAAGACGGGAACTCTAATAAGAGACGGTATTCCTTCAATCATCAACCCTGACGACAAAGGAGGCTTGGAATACGCTCTCCAATTGAAAGAACAATATGGTGCAGAGGTAACCGTAATAACCATGGGACCACCTCAGGCAGAAGCAATTTTGAGAGAGGCATTTGCAATGGGTGCTGACCGTGCCATATTGCTGACAAGCCGCAAGTTTGCGGGAGCTGACACTCTTGCAACCTCAAATGCGTTGGCCGGAGCGTTGAAAGTTTTGGATTTTGACTTGGTTTTGGCGGGCAGACAGGCGATTGACGGCGATACTGCGCAGGTTGGACCTCAGATTGCGGAGCATTTGGACATTCCTCAGATAAGTTATTTGGAAGGATTGGAGTTTGACGGCAACAAAACGTTCAAAATCAAAAAGCAATTGGAAGACGGCTATCAAATTGTGGAGGTTGAAAGCCCTTGTTTGCTAACCTGCCTTGCTTCTGCGGTAAAACCTCGTTACATGAGCGTCAAAGGAATTGTTGAGGCTTGGGATAAGGAAGTTGAAATCTGGGACACAGACAAAATTGATGTCGAAGAAGAGAAATTAGGCTTGAAAGGCTCTCCTACAAAGGTCAAGAAAGCAGGTGCAAAAGAGATGAAACCGGCAGGAATGGTCCATGACGGACTTTCACCCGAAGAAGCAGCCGACCTAATCATCAGCAAATTGAAAGAAAAGTTCATCATCTAAAAAAGAAACAACGTAATGGATAAATCACAATATAAGAATGTATTTGTCTTCTGCGAACAAAGAGAAGGCAAATTGCAAAACGTGGCTTTGGAATTGTTGGGAAAAGCCCACGATTTGGCACAAGATTTGAACCAAGAGGTGTATGCAATGCTTTTGGGACACAATGTGAAAGAGCTTGCAGGCGATTTGATTGCTCACGGAGCCGACAAAGTTTTGGTTGTCGATGATGAGTGTCTTGCAACCTACACAACAGAGCCTTACGCTCAAGCAATATATCAGATAATCTGCGAACAAAAACCCTCAATCGTCCTCATAGGAGCAACAACCATCGGAAGAGACCTCGGTCCTCGTCTTTCGGCAAGAGTAACCACCGGTTTGACAGCCGATTGTACCAAATTGGAAATCTCCGAAGAGAAAGAGCTTTGGTCAACCCGTCCTGCATTTGGCGGAAACCTCATGGCAACAATCGTATGTCCCGACCACCGTCCTCAAATGAGTACGGTACGTCCCGGAGTTATGAAGGCAATGGAGGCAGATGCCGCACGCAAGGGCGAAGTCATCGACTACAAAGTTAATTTCGACAAGAGCAAATTCAAAGTCAAGGTTCTCGAAACAGTAAAAGCAACCGACAACATGGTCGATATATCGGAAGCAAAAATTTTGATTTCCGGAGGACGCGGTGTCGGCTCAAAAGAAGGCTTTGAAATGCTTGGAGAATTGGCAAAAGTGTTGAAAGGAGAAGTTTCTTCGTCAAGAGCTTGCGTCGATGCAGGCATAATCGGACACGAAAGACAAGTAGGACAAACCGGAAAGACCGTAAGACCACAGCTATATATGGCTTGCGGAATTTCGGGAGCCATTCAACACTTGGCAGGTATGGAAGAGAGCGAATTTATAGTTGCAATCAACAAAGACAAATACGCACCAATCATGTCGGTTGCCGATTTGGGCATTGTTGGAGATGCAAACAAAATCATTCCTATACTTACTGAAAAACTCAAAGCAATCGTCAAATAATCAGAGCTTTAAGTTTTGACAAAATAAAACGGCGTTTTATGATGATTAAAACGCCGTTTTATTTTCGCGAAACGGCGTTTTATTTTTCTGATACGCCGCTTTATTTTCGCAGAATGGTTTCCGTGCTTATTCTTGGTACAAAAAGCCATGACGATTGTTAGTGCTTTTTGCTACCTTTGCAAAAAATTTTGTCATGATTTTAAGTCTGAAAGAATTTGCAGAGGCTTGCAATGCCATAAAAGTCTGTGGCAAAGAAGCAACTGACGAGAACAAATCTGCAGCACCTTCGGTTGCCAATCTGCTTTTTGACTCTCGCCGGCTCAATACGACCGAAGACACCGTTTTTTTTGCAATAAAAACAGCAAACAACGATGGACATCGATATATAAACGAACTATACAACAAAGGAATACGGATTTTTGTCTGTCAAAACGAAGATTGTGCAAAAGGAAAAGATGCCACATTTTTCATTGTCGAAGATAGTCTCAAAGCACTGCAAGATGCGGCAAAGTATATCCGCAAACGTTTTTCGGGAAAGGTTGTTGCAATTACAGGAAGCAACGGAAAAACAATAGTGAAAGAGTGGACCAAAATACTTGTTGGCGAAGACAAAAAGATATGTTTCACTCCTCGTAGCTACAACTCCCAAATTGGTGTCCCCATTTCGCTCTGGCAGCTTGACCAAAGCCACGAAGCAGCTGTGTTTGAGGCAGGAATATCGGCACCAAACCAAATGCAGGCACTGCAAGAGATGATTTTACCCGATACAGGTCTTATTACCAATATAGGAGAAGCCCACAGAGTAAATTTTTCATCGGAAGAAGAGAAAATAAACGAGAAACTGCAACTCTTCAAAGGCTGCAAGACGCTGATATGCAGCCAAGACAACCCTATGTTGTTTGAAAGAGTAAAAACCTTCTGCCGACAACACAACATAGAATTGCTATCCTATCTTAGCAAAGAGGTAATCAAAGACCTGCCCCTCCCCTTTTCGGACAAGGTGAGCTGCGAAAACGCAGCCTCTGCATTCGTTTTGAGCAAACAACTCGGCATAAAGCCTGAGAAAATCAAGCAGAGAATGAGACAACTCACAGCCTTGGACATGAGAATGCAGATAAAACAATCAATCGGAGGCTCTGTTTTGGTAAACGACTGCTATTGTCTTGACTTTACATCGCTCGAAGCCGCACTCGACTTCCTCAATACCCAAAATCCCAAACTGCAAAGAATTGCCATACTCTCCGACCTGCAAGAAAAGGACCGCGATACAACACTCACACTCGGCAGAATAAACACCCTTCTCAAAAACAAAGGCGTCTCATTTCTCTACGGAATAGGCACAGACTTTGTAAACAACGACAAAGTCTTTGATTTGCCTCACCACTTCTTTTCTTCGGCAGACGAATTTCTGCTCAAAACATCGGCAAGCGACTTTGCCGGCAAAGCCATACTCCTCAAAGGCTCACGCAAAGCCGAACTCGAACGAATATCCAAGCGATTGGAAACCCTGAGTCATCAAAGCGTTCTAAAAGTAAACCTCAGTGCCTTGGACGAAAACGTAAGATACTTCAAATCTCAGCTCAAACCCGACACCCTTCTTATGGGAATGGTCAAAGCATCAAGCTACGGATGTGGCGGAAGCGAAGTTGCAAGACAGTTGCAGCAGTCCTTGGCGGACTATCTCACCGTTGCATTTGCCGACGAAGGCATCACACTGAGAAACAACGGCATCACACTACCGATAATGGTCGTAACACTTGAAGCAGACGCCTTAGAAAAGATGCAAGAGTACAACTTAGAACCTGTTGTTCACAACTTTGCAAGCCTAAACTTGGTAAAAGACCTGCCACTCAAAGTACACATCAAAGCAGATACCGGAATGCACCGTTTGGGATTTGAACAAGCCGACCTGCCAAGGCTGATTGACACACTGAAACAACATCCCAACCTTCACATTGCCTCTGTATTTTCGCACTTTGCCTGTGCCGACAGTCCGGAACAAGACAATTTTACAGCACTTCAAATAAATAAATTCACATACTTTGCAGACGCACTCACCCAAGCCTTCGACTACAAAATTCTACGGCACATCTGCAACTCTGCCGGCATAATCCGTTTTCCGCAAGCCCACTTCGACATGGTCAGATTGGGAGTCGGAATGTACGGAATAGGTTGGGACAAAGCCACAGAGCAACACCTGAGATATGTACACAGCCTCGAAACCTGCCTGACCGAGATAAGAACGATTGCAAAAGGCGAAAGCGTAAGCTACATGAGGAACTTCATAGCCAAAGACACCACCACCATAGGCGTAATCCCCGTAGGATATGCCGACGGAGTGAACAGACACCTGTCCGAACGAGGTTTCAAAGTATGGATTAACTCTCACAAAGCACCGATTGTGGGAAATATCTGCATGGATATGTGCATGATAAATCTGAGCGGCATAGATGCCAAAGTGGGCGACCGAGTTGTCATCTTCGGAGAAGAAAATCCCGTCGATAATATGGCAAAAGCCTTGGACACAATCAGCTATGAAATCTTCACATCGGTATCCGAAAGAATAAAAAGAGTATATTATCACGAGTAAAACACCACAAAAACAAAATGAGACGCTCCGACAGAGAGATAAAAGACACAGATGAAATAATTGACATACTATCTGAATGCGATGTATGCGTCTTAGGCTTGAACGACAGCGAAAGAGGTGTTCCCTACCTGCTGCCGTTGAACTTTGGATTTGAGCAAACGGACGAAGGATTGTTCCTTTACTTTCACGGAGCGGCCGAAGGACGAAAATATGAACTCATTGCACAAAATCCCATGGCAAGTTTTGAGGCAGATTGTTCGCACAACCTTTTCTCTGACAGCGAAAAAGGCTACTGCACAATGAACTATCGCTGCATTATTGGCAGCGGAAAGATAGAACTAATCGACAAAGCAGACGACAAACTCCGTGCCTTGCAACTGATAACCGACCATTATCACAAGACACATTTTGAGTTTAATCCCGCAGCACTGCACCGCACAAAAGTCATGCGGCTGAAAGTGCAAAGCCTTTCGGGCAAAGCAAAAATTGCAAAAAGATAACAAAAATCTTTGTCAGTATGGTAAAAAGCCCTATCTTTGCAAACGCTAAAATGGAGAGGTGCTCGAGTGGTTGAAGAGGCACGCCTGGAAAGTGTGTATACTCCAAAAGGGTATCAAGGGTTCGAATCCCTTTCTCTCCGCAAGCCTGTCGCTATTCGGCAGGCTTTATTTGTTTTCAGCTTTACCCAATTCACCCGGGTGAAATCATCAAGAAGAAGTGGGATATCGAAACATTAAGCAAACCAAACTTGCAGAACAAATGGGCATTTCTTACAAAATGCTGAACGACATCTTGAATTGCCGCCGACCACTCACCGCCCGAAAGCAATGTTGTTTGAAGTTGCTTTGGGCAGAAGTGCAGAAGTGCTTATGCGAATACAGATTGATTATAATATATAGGCAACAAAGTAAGACAAATCCTTTATTGAGAGGCTTGAAAACGTAAGAAAGGTTGCTACGGTGCTGTGAACCGCCGGAGAGATTGCCCCGACAACTTTCGATGGTTTCTCTTTTGTTATTTCTATCTTGTCGGTCTGATAAGCTCTTCTGCTGAACGGCTCTTATATAAGTTGGTCTTTGTAGTCTCTTAGTAGGAAATCCATAAGTCCTATTATCAAAACGCCGTTGTCATCGTGGTATGGAGCTATGTCATCTCTTGTAATGATGATTTTTTTGAACGAGTCATTGATTTTTTTGAGCGATACAAGTTCTTGTTCCCGCTTCTGCTCGTCGGGTAATGCAAAAGCCGACTGAATGTAGTAGCGTTTATCCCCTTTGTTTGCAACAAAATCAACTTCCAACTGCTTTCTTTGAGTTGCCGAACGCACCTCTATCATGCCCACATCGACAGAGTAGCCGCATCTTCTCAACTCATTGTAAATTACATTCTCCATAAGGTGGGTTTCTTCGACTTGTCGAAAATTGAGCAGAGCGTTTCGCAATCCCACGTCTTGAAAGTAGTATTTTGACAACGTGCTTATATACTTTCGTCCTTTGATGTCATATCTCACAGACTTCTCTACAATGAACGCATCTTCCATAAAGGAAAGATATTTAGCTATTGTCTGAGGTGCAAGAGAGACTTTTTTAACGTTCTTGAATGTATTGGCTATCTTATTTGGATTACATGACGAACCGATTGACGATGCCATTACGTTCATAAGCTCGGAAAACTCATCTTCATTTGCGATTTTATTTCTTTCGACAATGTCTTTCAGATAAAGGGTTTGGTTAAGCAAAGACAGATATTCGGCTTTTCGGGCATTGTCATTCAGGCTTGCCAAATAAGGAAGTCCCCCGTATGTATAATAACTCTTCCAAAGGGCATATTTATCTCCTCCTCTGGCTTGGTACAACTCGGCAAATGACAGCGGATAAATATGGATTTCTATTCCGCGACCTCTAAATTCCGTTGCCACATCTTTTGAAAGAAATCGTGAATTGCTTCCTGTTACATATATATCTACGTTATCTATGTGCATAAAGCTGTTAAGCACATCTACAAACCGCCCCAATAGTTGTACTTCATCAATGATAAGATAGTATTGATTGTCGTCTTTGATTTTGCTTTTGACATATTCAAGCATACGAAAAGGCTCTCTCAGTGCTTCATTGCTAATGTCGTCCAAAGCAATCTCAATAATGTGGCTTTCGTCTGTGCCACTTGATAACAAATGTTGGTGAAAAAGATTAAACAACAAGAAAGATTTGCCGCAACGTCTCAGTCCCGTAACAATTTTTATCAAGTCGGTATGCTTCCAACCTATCAATTCATCGAGGTATTTATCTCTTTTTATAATCATATTCATTTCAAAAAAATGTCATTTATGACAGTTTTGTGAAATGCAACGGTAAGAATTTTGTTGCAAAAGGAGAATGTCATTTCAAAAAACTGTCATAAATGACACTTTTTTGAAATGACATTCTCTTGATTGTTCGATTTGTCGGGGATTTTCGCCTCAAAAGAGTGTCTCTATTCTGTTTTTGGATTTTGGGAATTGAGGTTCTCTTTGGCAAAAACTCCTTTTCTCGGTTTTATTTCTTTGGAAGGGTGAATGAAAAAGGAATGTGCATTTGCATGGCAACTGCTTTGCCGTCTTTCATTGCAGGTTGCCACTTAGGCATTGCCTTAACCACTCTGACTGCTTCCTCATCGCAACCGCTGCCAATGCCTCTTAGCACTTGTACATCGGTAAGCGAGCCGTCGGTTTCAACCACAAAAGAAACGAATACCTTGCCTTGAACTCCGTTTTTGACCGCTTGTTCGGGGTATTTCAGATTTTTGGTAATGAAATCGCTCATTGCCTGATACCCTCCCGGGAATGAAGGCGATTGTTCGACAGTTGCTACATTTTCTACCTGTCTTTGAGGGGCTGTCTTTGCCTCTTGTGCCGATACTGCACCGCCAAAAAGCAATGCTACGACCAACAATGATTTTGCTAACTTGTTCATAACTTTATGATTTTAAGGGTTTATTTTTCTCTTCCGCACTATGCAAATCGGTGTTCGAGAAGTCTGAGTGGCAAAATATCAGTTGGTGATTGTATCGTACCATTTTGCAATTCCACACTGCAAATATAGATATATTTTTTCAAACAGCAAGCAATTTTTTCACTTTTTTGCTCTTTTGGTGTAACTTTTCAGTCGGTCAAGGGGTCTTATTGTAAAAAAGAAAGTAAAAAAACGGTGAACGAAAAGGACTTCAAACGACTTATAGAACTGCATTCGGACGGCTTGTTCCGTTATCTTGCAAAGAGTATGGGCGATGGTGAGGCGGCAAAAGACCTCTTGCAGGAGTGCTTTCTCTCGCTTTGGAACAACAGAGAGGCGGTCGATAGCAACAAGGTCAAGAGTTATCTCTTTGCAACGGCTCACAACTCCATGCTCAAAGCCATAAGACACGACAAGGTGGTGCAGTCGGCAAGCTTTGAAACCCGATGCGTACAGCCGGACTTGGAAAACACTCAGCTTATCGACTATCTGTTGCAAAGCCTTGGCGAAAAGATGCGTCAATGTCTCATCTTAAAAGACTGGCAGGGCTTTTCAATCAAGGAAATAGCACAAATCATGCAAATGAGCGAAGAAAACGTCAAGATAAACCTTTTCAGAGCAAGGATAAAGCTCAAAGAATTGAAAGCGAAGTTATGAAAGAGAATAAGAAAACAAAGAATGCAAACATCGAAGCCCTGCTTTTTGACTATGCAGAGGGCAATCTCTCGCCAAAAGAGAGGCAGAGCGTAGAGCGACTTATCGAAAGCAATCCCGAATATGCTGCTTTGTTGCAGGCATACGACAAGAACGAGAGCGTGGAATGCCCTTGCAATGTGTTGTTTGAGGACAAGGAGGCTTTGTTCGGCTCAATCTGCAAAGAGAGAAAGCCTGCTGTTTTCCTTACAAGGAGAAAGCAGTCATGGATTTACTCTGTCGCCGCAGTGTTGCTTCTTTTGGTTGTGTCCACAGTTGCGATAAATTACATTGCTACCCCAAACAAAACAGCAACTCAACCATCTGAAAACAAGCACACTGCGATTAGCGAAAATAAAACGCCGTTTCAAGAAAATAAAACGGCGATTCAGTCGGACGAAACGCCGTTTCGTTCTGCTGAAACGGCGTTTCGTTCCGAGCAAGTTCAAGAACCTGTCTGTCAGGAAGAAACAGAGCAGGAAGAAAGCACCGACTATGCAGTTCAAATACAAGAGCAAATCGAAGCCGTAGAGCCTGAGGCTCAACCGCAAGAGCCACTTTTGGCAGAGCAAAGCCCAAAAGAGGAGAGCAAAACAGAGCAACCAAAGATTATCAACCACATAATACTTGACGAGAGTTCGGACAAAAAATTCAGTCCGCAAAGTCTGTTGTTTGCATGGCTGAACGAGCGTTTGTCGTTGGAGCAGAAAGTTGCCAAAGCGGTCGATGCAATTTCGCAAAAGAGCATAGAAGGCATAGAAAAGCTCACGAACATAATCTCAAAAGTGCAGAACCGCAGAAAGGAATACGAATATGTGGAAATAGTTCAAGTAAAGAAAATCAAATCGTAGCAAAAGAAATAATTAACAACAAAAACCAAATAAATGATGAAAAGAAATGTCAAATTTTTGGGAGCAATTCTCGGTTTGGGACTTGCTTTCGGCAGTGCAAATGCACAAGAAGAACAAAGTGTTTTGAAAGATGACGCCGGCTCTTTCTTCAACGGAAAAGACGTCCTCACCATTCGACAAGGTGAAACAAAAAAGCTGTACAGACCAATCTGCGTTGTCTCGGAACAAGATGCCAAAACAAAACCAAATGTCAAGTATGCAGACACCGACCAAGAAGAATTATCAATCTTAATCGGTACAGACTTGGACTTGCTTCGCAGAAAGATGATGAAAAGCGACGAAAAACAACAACCATTTACCAATCCGAAAGACACACTCTTCATTCAAGCCGATTCAATCAAGATTGCAAGAGTTCAATCCGAGATGTCAGAAGTCGGAAAAGAAATAAACGGAGTATCTGTTCAAATATTCAAAGGTCAAAATCAAACAAACATTTTCAGAGTAGGGTTTCCTAAGAGTAAGGAAGAGCGTATGGGTGAACTTATCATTGAATTTGGCGATTTGTTAAGCCCTGAGATTAAAGAATTGTCTGATGCCATAAACGAAAGCATCAAGACTGAGGAGAGCAAAAAGCGTACTCTTTCGACCGGATTGGTGTGGGGTTATGGTTATTTGAACTATGCAAGCGTCAATCCTTTCACCGTGCCTGCTTCTTCAAGTTCTGACGGTCTCAAATGGTCAAACAAATGGGATATAATGTTCCGTTTTACTTTCTGTCCCGACAATGTGGTGTCTCTTACCACGGGTGTGGGTTACCAAAGCAATGTGTTCAGATTTGACAACGGTATTTCTCTCTTCCCATTCGGCTCAGAGGGTGAACCGAGCGACATAAGCAACGCTGAATGTAAGTTGGTGGCACGCTATATTACCGTTCCGCTTATCCTTGACTTCCGTTTGGCAAAGAATATCAAGCTGCACATCGGAGCAATAGGAGGATTGAACTATCGCAACTCTCACACCGGTTTCAAATGTTCCTATACCAAGGACGGAATAACTACCGAACAAAGCACCGGAAGCAGCTTCAACGAGTTCAATACCTTTAAGGCAGATGCTTTTGCAGGCATTGAGTTGAGCGGTTGGACATTCTATGTGAACCACAGCTTGACAAATATGTTCAGCAACTCGTATGAAAAAGACTTGAAGCCATTCTCGTTCGGAATAATGCTCGGTTTGTAGAAACACTTCAAGCAATTAAAATAATTTCTTCACCAAAGGTTCGGTTGCTTTTTGAAGCTGCCGAACCTTTTTTTTGATTAACTTTGCAGTCCATTTGAAATAAAGTCGTTTTTTCAAACATCTGCAACAATGAAACAAAGAATATTCAAACTCTTGTGCCTTACGGCTTTTGTGATGCTTGCTTTTGCCTGCTCAAAGCAGCAGGACAAGCCTGCTCAAACCCAAAACAGCATAACAATACGAGACTATTACGGAAGAGATGTTACTATCGCTCTCAATCCTCGGCGTATTGTCTCGCTCTCGCCGGGAATTACTGAATTGCTGTTTGATTTGAAAGAACAGCAAAGGCTCGTGGGACGAACAGATTTTTGTCTCTATCCTTCCGAAGCAAAAAACATTCCTTCTGTCGGAGGAATAAGCGATGCAAGTTTGGAACTTATCTGCTCACTTCGGCCCGAGCTTGTGATAACTGCCTCGATGGTATCGAAGCAAATGATTGAAGCAATGGAGAAATCGGGCTTGAAGGTTATCTGCCTGCCGGAACAAAAGAAAGCCGCAGACGTTTATTCCACCCTTTCGGTCTTGGGAGAGATTGTTGGCAAGAAAGACATTGCCGACAGCCTGATTGCCGATTGTAAAGCGAAGTTGGAACAAATCACAACGAACATTCCGCAAGGCAAAAAGCCTCTCGTATATTATGTTGCGGGCTTTGGAGCAGGTGGAGACTTCACCGCAGGAGGCAATACCTTCATTAACGACATCATAGAGCTGTCGGGAGGCGAGAACCTTGCAAAACAAATTGACGGCTGGTCAATCGGCAAAGAAGAAATCTTTTTTAGACAACCCGAATACATAGTAATAAGGAAAGAAGATGCCGAAACATTCAAACATACCGCACCATACGACAAACTATCTGCCGTACAAGAGGACAGAGTTCTCGCAATAGAAAGCACACTCACCGACTGCCAAACCTTACGCTTTGTTCAAGCCGTCCGACTTATCAGTCAATTTATCCACAAAAGCGAATAAATAGATGAAACTCCGAGTTTGTGAATTTTTTGTGTTATCTTTGCAAAGCATTTGAAGCACTAAATAGCAGCATTATGAGTAATTGTATAAGTAGATTTGTAACCTATTTCTTCAAAGAGCCTTTTGCGGAATTGAAATCGAAGCAACATGAGGGCGAAAACAAGATTTGGCGTCCCGTGTTTTTGTTTGTTTTGGCTCTTTCGTTGTTTGGATTGCTTTTTTTGGCAAAAGATGCCGGTATATCGGGTGATGAGTTCTTCCATGTGCATCATTCTCAAGATGTATTCAACTATTACAAGACTTTTGGCGAAGATAAAACTGCCGCAACGCCCACCGAGAGCAACAACCTGCCTTATTACAGTCAGTCTCCCGACACTTTCATTCACTTACTCATCAACACATTCGGCATAGAAGACTATATGCCGTGGCGACACGCTCTTTGCAATATCTTGGCGTGGATAGGAATACTTTATGCAGGGCTTTTGGCTCGCAGAATTGGCGGTTGGAGGGCGGCAGTTCTCACTTGTGTGCTGCTGTTTCTTTCTCCGAGATTTTTGGGACACTCGTTCAACAATCTCAAAGACATACCTTTTGCCTCCGCTTGCATAATGTCCATATATTATATTGTGAAGTTTTTGGACGGTTTGCCAAAGATAAAAATCTCGACTGCCATAATGTTGGCTCTTTCCATCGCTTTTGCAACATCAATCCGCGTTGGAGGTTTGCTGATGGTAGCTTACTTCGGGCTTTTTGCCATTGTGTACTACATTTACAAGCGAAAGAGTTTGAAACCTGTCTTTTTTAAGACGCTCATCTGGTCTTTGGGTATTTGCATTGCAGGATATATCTTGGCAGTTCTTGTATGGCCATACGCCTTAGAGGGACCTGTGAGCAACGTTTACGATGCTTTCACCAACATGAGCAAGTTTCAAATTGCCATAAGGCAGGTTTTTGAGGGTAAAATGCAGTGGTCGGACAATCTTCCTTGGTATTACTCTCCAAAATACATGCTTATGACCATTCCTTTGGTCGTTTTATTGGGATTTTTGTTGAGTATGGTGTTGGCTTTTCACGATCGAAAGAAGTGGTTCTTCTATTTGGTGTTGTTTTTCACCGCTTTGTTCCCTATTCTTTGGATTGTGATTGACCGTTCCAACGTTTACGGAGGTTGGAGACACCTTTTGTTTACCTATCCTTCGATTGTGATACTCGCAGCCTTGGGTTGGAACAGTCTGATTGAACTTGTGAGAAATCGTTATGCCAAATGGGCTGTTGCTCTTGCAATGTGCTTGTTATGTGTTCACCCTGTGGCACACTGCATTCGCAATCACCCTTACGAATATGTCTATTTCAATCAGTTTGTCGGCAATGTCGATAATGCTTACGGCAAATATGAGTTGGATTATTACTACCATTCTTTGCGTGAAGCCTCAGAATGGGTTAGGGATAATGCGAAAAAAGACAGCCTTACAAAAGGAGAGAAAATCAAGGTAGGTTGTTGGCATATTCATCCGCTCAATTATTACTTCAAAGACGACACTGCTCACTTTGAAACTGCCTTTGTACGCTGGGCAGAAAGGGGTGCATCTGATTGGGATTACCTTATAGTTTGCACAACCGGCATAGGACCGGACATGATTGCCGCAGGAGCATACCCTCCTGCCAATACGGTCTATCAAGTCAAGGTAGATGATGTTCCGGTGTGCATTGTATTGAAACGAAAGCAAAAATACGACTTGCAAGGCTCCGAAGCAATGAAAAAAGGCGACCTTGAACAAGCGGTAACCTACCTTAACAAGGCGGTGGAAGCCGAACCGGACAATGAAACAGCGGTGATTTCGCTTTCCGAAATCTACTTAAAGCAAGCTATGAGGGACACTCTGAGAAGCGAATTGCTGCCAAAGGTTACCGGCATCTTGGATAATTTCCTCAAATGCAACCCTCTGAACGAAAATGCGAACATTATGAAGGCTAATTGTTTGCTTATGTCGGGACAAGCCGACGAGGCGTTGAAACTTTGCGAGCAGACAATAAACACAAACTACAAATACGAAAATTCATACAACCTTGCAGCTCAAATAAAACTTGCTTCAAAAGATGTGGCAGGGGCAGAAAGCTACTTAGTACGCCTTCTCAACACTGGAAGACTTAGCGACAATTTGGTAAAGAGCCTTTTGACGGTATTCCGTTACCAAGGCTTCGACGAGGCAGGGGCATATTCTAAGCTCTATTCGTTGCTTGAAGACTACTATCGTTCTATTGGCGAAGATGAATTGGCAGACCAATATGACGAAGCACAGACTCAACTTATGCAAAACAGATTTAGACAATAACAATTAAAATATCATCACAATGAAACCATTGGAAATTGCAAAAGACATCTATTCTGTCGGTGTCAAAGACTGGAATGTAAGAAACTTTCATGGTTATCTTACCCAAAAAGGCTCAACCTACAATGCCTATTTGATAATAGACGAAAAGATTACGTTGATTGACACGGTGAAAGCACCGTTTTGCGAAGAATTTTTGGAGAGAATTTCTCAAGTTGTGGACCTTTCAAAGATTGAGTACGTCGTTTCAAACCACGTAGAGATGGATCACTCAGGTTCTATGCCCGAGGTGATGAAGCGTCTCCCAAATGCAACCGTTCTTACCAACGCTGCAGCAGAAAAAGAACACAAGTTGCACTACGACACTACCAACTGGAAGATACAAACCGTCAAGACGGGAGACAGCGTCTCTATAGGAAAACGTACTCTTACCTTCTTGACAACACCGATGGTGCATTGGCCCGACAATATGCTCACTTACTGCCCCGAGGATAAGATTTTGTTCTCCAACGACGCCTTCGGACAACACTTGGCAAGCTCAGAGAATTTTGACGATGAGCTAAGTTTGGATTTAATTCTTGCAGAGGCAAAGAAGTATTACGCAAACATCGTGATGCCTTACTCTTCTCAGGTGGTAACTGCCCTAAAGGCTGCATCGGCTTTGGATATCAAGATGATAGCTCCTGCTCATGGTTTGATTTGGAGAACAAATCTTCCTGCTATATTGGAGTGTTACACCAAGTGGAGCAACCAAGAGAAAGAGAAAAAGGCGGTTATTGTGTTTGACAGTATGTGGCACAGCACCGAAAAGATTGCTTACGCTATCAGAAACGCTTTTGAACAAAAGGATTATTCGTTTAAGTTCTACGATTTGAAGTCAAACCACGTTTCAGACGTGATAACAGACTGCTTGGATGCCGAATATATCTGCGTCGGCAGCCCTACGTTGAACAAAAACATCATGCCGAGCGTGGCAGCTATGATGACGTATATCCAAGGTCTTATTTGCAAGGGTAAGAAGGGTGTGTTGTTCGGCTCTTACGGCTGGGCGCCTTTGAATATGAAGGTTATGCAACGCTACTTTGACGAATCGGGTATCGAAACCGTTGCAAGCTACAACGTAAACTTCGTTCCTACCGAAGAAAAGTTGAAAGAAATCACCTCAGATTTAGCTTCAAAATTATAGTTCAGATATTCAGAAAAACAGAACGCCGTTTTGACAAAATGAAACGGCGTTCTGCTCAAACAAAACGGCGTTTTATTTTGGTGAAACGCCGTTTTATTTTTGCCTTTTGGCGTACAGAAGCTCCCAAACCGAAGAAGAAATGTTGTTTTTGTTTGTTTTGACGAGCAAAAATGTATCTTTTTCAAATTGTTTCCGTAAATGCTTAGAGTAAATCAAAAACATTAGAAAGTATCATGCTGATAAATATCTTCAAAAAAAACTATCCTCTCCAACTGCTCTTGTTGGTGTTGGTTCCTTTGGTGTTGTGGATTCCGGCTTTTGTCAATCCGCCGGAGTTGTTTCGCACAATTTTCGATATGCCTCTTTATGATGTTGTTTACTCTTGGGCATACGGATTTAACACAATAGCTTCGATTTGTGCATTTGTGATTGTTGTTTTGCAGGCTCTTTTTCTCAACTATATGATGACGAGGAACCATTTGTGTCAAAAGACGACTTTTTTTCCTGCTTTCTTGTATATCATTCTCATGAGTTGCAATGTGCAGACTATGACGTTCAGTGCGGTTTTGTTTGCCAACTTATGTTTGATTATTGCTTTGCATTTCTTTTTCAAATGCCACGACAAGAACGAGGGAATTGACGAAATTTTTCAGTCGAGTTTCTTTTTGGCACTTGCAGGTCTGTTTTATGCTCCATACGTTTTGTTTATATTCTGGATGTGGGCAGGATTGATTGTCTATAAGCTCTACAAGTGGAGAAGTTGGGGCATGAGCATTCTCGGATTGCTCACTCCGTTTTTGCTTTTGGCTGTGTTTTACTATCTGAAAGATATACCTGTCGAAGCAAAGCTGTTTTCCAATGTAGAAAAATGGATAGACATCAACTTGGATTTCCTTGATATTCCTCTGCAAGTGGTATATATAGTATTGCTTGTGATGTTTATGATTCCGGCACTCGGAAACACTCTCAGCTCTCGCTCAAACAGGATTATAGAATATAGAAAGAAAAGCGGTGTGATGGTGAGTATGTTCGTTGTTTCGCTTTTTCCTTTCTTTTTGAGCAAGACTTATCCTAATATGTCGTTCATTTTTGCCATTCCTTTGTCGTTTTTCTTTTGCAATATGTTCATGAACCTAAACAAAGAGAGATACGCAAACACCTTCTTGCTGATTTTTGTTTTTTGTTGCATTGCCAAGATTTATATGTCTTTGTAATAAAGGTCTGAAACAGCGTTTTTTTGTCTTATTTTGGCAAAAGAGAATATCAAGCGGCTCAGTTGAGTGATTTTTTCGTAACTTTGCAGGGTTGAAAACTCAAAAAAATCTGACAAATATGAAATTTGGAGTAGTTATTTTCCCGGGTTCTAATTGCGACCACGACATGATATATCTTTTGAAAGATATACTGCATCAGGAAGTTGTGGAACTATGGCATAAGGATACCGATTTGCAAAATTGTGATATGATTATACTTCCCGGAGGCTTCTCTTACGGCGACTATCTTCGCTCGGGAGCGATTGCAAGTCTTTCTCCCATTATGGAAAGCGTCAAGACTTTTGCAAAAAACGGCGGTTACGTTTTGGGAGTGTGCAATGGTTTTCAAATCTTATGCGAATCCGGCTTGTTGGAAGGAGCTTTGCTTGCAAATGATAACCAGAAATTTGTTTGCAAGAACCAGTATATTGCAACTCAAACAACTTCCACCGCCTTCACACAAAAAGCCACAAAAGGCAAAGCCCTCAATGTTCCGATAGCTCACGGAGAGGGTCGTTATTTTGCCGACAGTGAAACGATAAAACGTCTAAACGATGAAGACAGAGTGCTTTTCCGCTACTGCAATCAGGCAGGAGAGATTGACACAAAGTACAATCCGAACGGCAGTGTGGAGAATATTGCGGGTATCACCAACTCTACAAGGAACGTCTTTGGAATGATGCCTCACCCCGAGAGGTGTTCCGATGAGGAATTGGGAAATACCGACGGCAGAATTTTGTTTGAAAGTCTCATAGCGTCAATCGGTAAGTAGAGATTTTGCTCCGAAGTTATTTTTCTCAAGAAAATATTGTGGAATGCGGCTGCGACGAGGCAGGACGAGGCTGTTTGGCAGGTCCTGTTGTTGCTGCCGCTGTTGTTTTGCCAAGAGATTTTGCCTGCAAGGAGCTGAACGATTCGAAGAAGTTGAGCGACAAAGCTCGCCGACGGCTGCGTCCTGTTATCGAAAGCAATGCACTGAGCTATGCAGTGGCATTTGTGGATAACAATACCATAGACAAAATAAACATTCTCCAAGCTGCCTTTCTTGCAATGAGCAATGCCGTCCGCAAATTGTCGCTTCGTCCCGACCTTCTGCTCATTGACGGCAATAGGTTTTACTCAGACCTGAATATTCCTTTTGAATGTATTGTCAAAGGAGACGGAAAATTTCAGAGCATAGCCGCTGCTTCAATTCTTGCCAAGACTTATCGTGATGATTTCATGATTGAAGCTCACCAGTCTTACCCTTTGTATGATTGGAACAAAAATATGGGCTACCCTACTGCAAAACATCGTGCAGCAATCGTACAACACGGTTTTACTCCTCTGCACAGAAAAAGTTTTAACTGCATAGGTCAAATGTCCTTGTTTTGATTTTGAAAAATCAATTCTTATCGACACTATTCTCATTTTTGTCGATAAAGGTTCCGGTTTGGCAGAATAACTTTTTACAATTTAATAAAATGGTCTTACCTTTGCAAACGGAAACATCAAGATGACGCATGAGTTTCATTTTGTTTTGTTTTTAAATTGGTTTTATTTTAGTTTTGCAGACAGCCCCTGAGGAGTTATCTTGATTGTTAGCATAATTACTTTCTTTGGAGGGCTGTTTTTTATTTCTACTGCGACCAATTTGACCTACCTTGTGGGGTTGTGTGATAATAAATTGAATTTTTTAGCGTTTCATTTCTGTAAATGAAGGATTTGTTCAATAGAAAGAAGCACACTTTTTTCCTGCTTCACATTCTCTGTTGGGGGATTGTCTTTTGCGGACCTTTCTTTCCTCCTAACAACATCTCGTCTTCGGAAACTTCTTTTGCAATCAAGTATTTCGTAAAGATGGGAATGGTGTTCTGTTTCTTCTATCTGAATTACTTTGTCTTGATTGACAAGTTTTTGTTTAACAAAAAGTTTTCCAAATTTATCGTTTCCAATCTGCTTTTAATTACTTTGTTTGCAACACTCACCCAAATATTTTTCAAGTTGTTCGACTCTTGCCGCCAAAGTGTGGAATACATTTCTTTGGACCTTGGCATATTGCTGCAAAACTTCATTCCGTTTCTCACAGCCTTGGCTTTTGTGCTTTGTGCAAAGCTTTTGTTGAAGTGGTTGCACACAGAAAGGGAGAAAAACAAGATTTCAAACTTAAAATCTGAGTGCGAGCTGAAAAATCTTCGCAACCAGCTCAATCCGCACTTCTTGATAAATTCACTAAACAGTATTTACGCCTTGATTTGTCTCTCTCAAAAGCAGGCACAGCAAGCTCTGATTTCGCTATCCAACCTTTTGAGATATACTCTTAGCGTAAATAACTGTGAGAGCGTGCCTTTGAGAAACGAGATTGCCTTTCTGAAAGACTATATCGACCTTATGAGATTAAGACAACGGAAAGATGTGATAATCAACACAAGGTTTGAGGTATCCGAAATGACGAGTTTCAATATTGCTCCCATGCTTCACATCAACCTTATCGAAAATGCGTTCAAGCACGGGGTAAGTCCCGACAAACAAAGCAGGATAGACATTTGCATAAAGGAGACTGACAATGGTATAACAAGCACTATATCAAACACATTCTTTCCTCAAAAAAGCAATGAGACGAAAGAGGGTGGTGTGGGGCTTGATTTGCTGCTCAAACGCTTGGAAGCCCAATACAAAGACAAATATGAGTACAACGTCTATATAAAAGACGGATTTTATACGGTAACCCTTGATATTATTTTGCAATGAAACTAAGATGTATCGTCATTGACGACGAACCTTTGGCTCTTTCGCTGTTGGAATCATACGTAAGACAAACTTCTTTTTGCGAATTGGCGGGAAGTTTTACCTCGGCAACGTCTTGTTATGAGCTTGTTCTTTCGGGTGGTGTGGATGTAGTGCTTACAGACATACAGATGCCGGGAGTAGATGGCATGGAATTTGCAAAAACTATCGAAGGAAAAGCAAAAGTCATCTTTACAACAGCCTTTGAGCAGTATGCAATAGACGGATATAAGGTGGGAGCGTTCGACTATTTGCTGAAACCTGTCTCATTCAAGACATTCTATTCGACGATGTGTCGTTTGTTTGCTTCGATGGAAGAACAAACTCACCCTGCCGAAAAGCCTGACTTTTTGTTTGTCAAAACAGACGGCAGATTTCTTAAAGTAAGATTTGACGAGATTGCTTTCATTGAAGGATTAAAGGATTATGTCAAGATACATCTTCTGCAAGAAGACAAATTTCCCATATTGTGCTTAAACAGAATGAAGTTGATGGAAGAGGTTCTGCCAGAAAACTTTTGCAGAGTACACAAATCGTTTATCATCAACATATCTGCAATCGACACAATCAACAAAGACTATGTTACAATCGGCACACGACACATTCCCTTGGGCGACAAATATGCCGACACCAAGGCTCTTCAATCTACAAAGATGATTGAAGTTGCCGATTTGATGAGATTTATCAAAAAGCACTAACTGTCAGAAAATCAGTATCAAAATAAGAAGAAAACAAAACGCCGTTTCAGCAAAATAAAACGGCGTTTTGTCGTAGCGAATCGGCGTTTGGGAAAAACAAATCGCCGTTTTAATTTTCTTGGACGATACTTCCGTGCAACACTGACAGAAAAGCAAAAAATAAATTCCGAAATATCTGTCGAAAACACTTGATTTTATCGTGTTTTTTCGTACCTTTGCACTTTCTTTTTGGTAAGATAACAAATTAACAACAAACATAAAAGCATTATTAAAATGATTGATTCAACAAAATATTCAGGAAAGACACGTCAAGAAAGCGACTTGATTGGTACAAAGGAAATCCCTGCAGAGGCATTGTACGGAGTTCAATCTGCAAGAGGTTTTGAAAACTTCAAAATATCGGGAAGATTGATGAACGATTACCCTAACTTCATCAAGGGTATGGCTTTGACAAAGAAAGGTGCTGCGATTGCAAACCACAAGCAAGGCAAACTCACCGACGAGCAATTCAAAGCAATAGCTCAGGCTTGCGATGAGTTGTACGAAGGCAAGCATCACGAATTTTTCTTGTCAGACATGATTCAGGGAGGTGCAGGTACAACCGTCAATATGAACGCTAACGAAGTTTTGGCGAACCGTGCATTGGAGATAATGGGCAAAGAGCATGGTCAATACGAGTTCTGCTCTCCTAATGACCACTTGAATGCTTCCCAATCGACCAACGACGCTTATCCTACTGCATTTCACTTTGGTTTGTACTTGGAGAACAAACAACTTGTCGAGGCATTGGAGAAAATTGTTGCTTCTTTGGACGCAAAAGCCCAAGAGTTTGCACACATAATTAAGATGGGAAGAACTCAGTTGCAAGACGGAGTTCCTATGACATTGGGACAAACTTTCAAAGGATTTGCAAACCTTTTGAGAAGAGAAATAGCAAACTTGAACAAAGCAGCCGAAGACCTTCTCTGCATCAACATGGGTGCTACCGCAATCGGAACAGGTATCTGCTCTGAGCCGGGTTACAGCAAGCTCTGCACAGAAGCATTGAGAGAAATCACAGGTTGGAACGTAACATTGGCAGAAGACTTGGTTGAAGTAACTTCTGACACTTCAACATTGGTAGGTTATTCTTCTGAATTGAAACGTATAGCTTTGAAAGCGATAAAGATATGCAACGACTTGCGTTTGATGGGTTCCGGTCCTCGCTGTGGTATCCACGAGTTGTTCTTGCCTGAAATGCAACCGGGTTCTTCAATCATGCCGGGAAAGGTAAACCCTGTTATACCTGAGGTAATGAACCAACTTTGCTACAAAGTTATAGGAAACGACACCGCAGTTATGTTGGCAGCAGAGAACGCTCAGTTGGAGTTGAACGTCATGGAGCCTGTATTGGTTTACTGTTTGTTTGAGTCAATCGACCTTTTGACAAACGGATTTGACACTTTGAGAACACTTTGCATCGATGGAATTAAGGCAGACGTTGCAAACTGCGAGCGTCAGGTTAAAGGCTCAATAGGAATTGTTACCGCATTGAATCCTATCATTGGTTACAAGAACTCTACCAAGATTGCAAAAGAAGCAATGCAGACAGGCAAGGGAGTTTATGACTTGGTATTGGAACACGACATCTTGTCAAAAGAGGATTTGGACACAATACTAAAACCGGAGAACATGATTGCTCCTGTTAAGTTGGACATAAAACCAAAACACTAAACATCTTTTCATAATAATCAAGCACTTTCGGACGTTCGCCGACCGGCGGACGTCCGATTTTTTTTTGCTCTCACCACATTGGAAAGAGTTTTGTCAATATCAAAAAACTTGTATTTCCTTATTTGACAAAGGAATTTATCTCTATCAGATTGCCCTCGGGGTCGGCAATGTAGCAAGTGCGTTGTCCCCAAGGCTCTGTTATAGGCTGCATTACCGATGTTGCTCCCAATGAGAGAGCATTATGATACTCTCTATCCACATCGGCAAAAGTAGGAACGTCGATTGCCAATTCCATTGTGCCATTATACCCTTTGGGGTAGCTGTATTGCTGCGATGTCATTTGCTCAAAGTCTGCCCGAGGGAAAAGTATTATTCTCATCTTGCCCATATACATTTCTACGTTGGGTTGAACGCCGTCCCAAGTGGTGGTAAACCCGAATACCTTGGTATAAAAATCAACCATTTTGCGATTGTCAGTCGTAAAAAGTCCAACCGTATTGAAGTCAAATCGCTTTGGCGTAAACAATTCCACCATTCCCACCTTGTTGTATTGGTAATATTGTTCTATTCTTTGAGGTGTGTCGTTTTCGAGAAGACGCAAGAGTTCGCATGCGAATTCCAACTGTCCCGAACCATTGGCAGTAACAATGTTTTTGTCGCTCACAGCCTGAGCGTTGATGTAGCCTTGTTGATTTGTATAATTCTTTGCACCCCAATGGTTCAGCTGTTCAATACCGTTACCTGTGTGTTTTACTTCGTTCAATAGCCCATGCTTGGCAAGCCACGTGGCAGCATTACATATCGCACCCACTATCTTGCCCTTCGCAACAGCTTCGCTAACCAATTTGAGAGCCACATCGGCTTCGGGTGTCAGCCAACCCATGCCGCCAACAAGCACAACAGCCGCATAATCTTTAGGCAGCGTTTCAAAAGTATAGTCGGGAAGCGTCCTAAATCCACCAATAGAACTTACCGGACACATACTTTTTGCAACTATCTTGTTGATATACTTGGGATTTTCAATCAATCCTCTCTCGTCGGAGTTGATTGCCTGCGAAAGGAATGCAGCTTCATGGTCTGCATACTTGTCTGTCAAAACGTATAGTATCTCTTTCATATCTTGAAATGGTTTTTCTTATTGCCAAATGAGATGTTTGCATATTTGTAAATTACAAGCCGGCAGATTGATTTTTTCTTTCAGAGTAAGTACAAAAAGCGGTTTCTCGCACAAAGCGAGAAACCGAAACAAATATGTAATGAAAACAAAAAATATTTATTCGTTGAGATAGACCGCCAACTTCTTGCATTGTTCGCTTGAACGCAAACGTCTCAATGCTCTCTCCTTGATTTGTCTCACTCTTTCCCTTGTCAGGTTTTGTGCAACGGCAATTTCTTCCAATGTCATGCCGTGCGAAAGACCTATTCCGAAAAATTGGTAGATTATACTCCTCTCTCGTTCGGTCAAAAGGGACAAAGATTCGGATATATCGTTGGAAAGGCTTTCCTTCAACACCAAGTCATCGGTCGTTTTTGCGTCTTCTTCCACATAAACGTCGATAAGGTTGAGGTCTTCGTCCTGAATGAGCGGTGCGTCCATTGAAACTGCTTTCGCACCTATGTGAGTTGTTTCTTTAACCTTGTCAAAACTCAAATCCATTTCCTCTGCCAACTCTTCGTCCGAAGGAGTTCTCTCCAACTGTTGTTCGAGACGTGATGACACCTTCTTCAATTTGTTGATTGCTCCGACCTGATTGAGCGGCAAACGGACAATACGAGACTTCTCTGCCAAGGCTTGCAATATGCTCTGCCTTATCCACCAAACTGCAAACGAAATAAATTTGAAACCTCTTGTCTCGTCAAAACGCCTCGCCGCCTTAATCAAACCTATGTTGCCCTCGTTAATCAAATCAGGAAGGCTCAAACCTTGGTTTTGATACTGTTTTGCTACCGATATAACGAACCTCAGATTCGATTTTACCAACTTTTCCAACGCCACCTCATCACCTGCCTTTATCCTTTGGGCAAGCTGAACTTCCTCCTCCGGCGTGATAAGCTCTTCTTTGCTGATGTCCTGCAAAAATTTGTCCAAAGAGCCTATGTTCCTATTGGTGATAGATTTTATTATCTTTAACTGTCTCATGTTCCCTTTTTGTTCGTACCTAAATAATCTTGCTATCTATCAGTTTGCAAAGGTATTACCTTATTTCTTCTTATGCAAGCAATATAGCACAAAGTTAATAACCTACTTATCAACAGCCTTTCGGCGTTTTGGTTATAATACGAGGACAAAATAATACGTTCTGCTGTCGTTCGGATAGAAGCCTTCGACAATCAATTTGCCCTTTTTCTTTTCTAATTGTCTGATGTCTTCAATCGAGATATTAACTTTTTTGTCGATGGAAGTGATGATAAATCCGTTCTTTATGCCAAGGCGTGCAAACGGACTTTTGCCTACTTTTTCGATAACGATACCCTTGGAAATTCCATATTGCTGTTTTTCTTTGTCATTGACCTCTCGGAAACTTCCGCTCAAGATTTGCTCTGCTGCTTCTGTGTCATTGCGAATTATATCGGTGTTTCCCATCGAATTAAACAGCGTTACATCAAAATAGAACGGCTTTCCGTCTCGCTCAATCGCCACTTTGACCACATCACCCGGCGAGTGCTGTGCAAGAACTTCGTTAAATTCGGCATTGGAATTTACACTCTTGCCGTCGATAGAGGTAATTATGTCTCCGTCTTTTATTCCTGCCTTGTCGGCTGCTCCGTCCTTGATGACATATCCTATGTATATCCCTCTAACTGACTTAATGCCTTTGACTTCTGCAAGTTTGGAATCCATTTCTGCAAAATGGACGCCTATGTTTGCCTTTTGTGTCATTCCGTATTGTATCAAATCTGATGTTACCTTGCGAACTATGTTTGAGGGAATGGCAAACGAATAGCCTGTATATGAGCCTGTGGAAGAAGCAATAGCTGTGTTTATTCCCACAAGTTCTCCTTTTAGGTTTACCAATGCCCCTCCGCTGTTACCCGGATTGACGGCAGCATCGGTCTGAATGAAGCTCTCGATAGGGGCGTTGCTCATCTTGTTTCCCAAAATGTTGATATTGCGGGCTTTTGCCGAGACTATACCCGCTGTAACGGTCGATGTGAGATTAAAAGGGTTGCCAACAGCCAACACCCACTCACCTATTTTTACCTCATCGCTGTTTCCAAATTGGAGAGGCTCCAATCCGTCGGCTTCAATCTTTATCACAGCCAAATCACTCGAAGGATCGTTGCCTACAAGTCGGGCAACAAAACTTCTCTTGTCGTTCAACACCACATTGATTGTTTCTGCATCTTGAACAACATGGTTGTTGGTAATGACGTATCCGTCTTCGGAAATGATAACTCCCGAACCCGATGTTTGATAAGAACGTTCCCTTGATTGAGGAGGAAGAAGGAACGAAAAGAAATCGTCATAAAAGACAGATTGAACGGTAGTCTCGCATTGTATGTGGACAACTCCGTGAACCGTTTTCTCGGCTGCAAAAGTGAAATCCAAACCACCATTTGACTGAGCCTTGACTCCGATTTGTGATACTGCAAATAAAATCATGCAGATTACACTACAAAACTTTTTTCTCATAAAATACCGTGTTTTAATGTAAGACCTAAGAAAAGAGGTTTGGTTTATACAAGCATAACCGACAAAGAGGAAATATATTGTATTAGAGTTCAAAAAAATACATCGACATTTGACAAGGCATGTCTAAGTCAAATAGGAAAAGGACGTGATGTTTCACAACATGACGTCCTCTCAATTAAAAAAACAAAATCACAAAACTAATTACTCAAATGATGTTATTGCTTCTTTTATCAGGTCTATTGCTTCTCTTAGTTGTTCTTCGGTAATGACCAAAGGAGGTGCAAAACGAATGATGTGTTGATGTGTCGGTTTTGCAAGTACTCCCAACTCTTTCATCTTCAAACATACGTCCCATGCTTCTTTGCCGTTTTTTGGTCTTATGACGATTGCATTGAGCAAACCTTTTCCGCGAACCAATTCTATCATGTCGCTCTTTACGCTCTTCATCTCGCTGCGGAAGATTTGTCCCAACTTTTCAGCTTTTTCTGCCAAATGCTCGTCTTTGACAACCTGCAAGGCTGCAACGGCAACCCTGCCTGCAAGACAGAAACCTCCGAATGTAGAGCCGTGTTCGCCGGGTTTGATTGTCAGCATAATCTCATCATCTGCCAACACTGCCGAAATAGGCAACACTCCGCCCGACAATGCCTTTCCCAATATCAATATATCGGGACGGACTCCCTCATGGTCGCAGGCAAGCAACTTTCCTGTTCGTGCAATTCCCGTTTGAACTTCGTCGGCAATGAAGAGGACATTGTGTTTCTTGCAAATATCATAGCAAGTTTTCAAATAACCGTCGTCCGGTACGAAAACGCCCGCTTCTCCTTGTATAGGCTCTAAAAGAAATCCCGCAACCTTGTCTGCATACTGCGACAAAACTGTTTCAAGTGCCTGAGCATCATTGTAAGGTATCTTTATAAATCCGGGAGTGAACGGACCAAAATCGCCATAGCTGTCGGGGTCGGTGGACATTGAGATGATGGATATGGTTCTTCCGTGGAAGTTTCCTTCGCAACAAACAATGATTGCTTCGTTTTCGGGAATGCCCTTAACCTTGTAGCCCCAGCGTCTTGCAAGTTTGAGAGCTGTCTCGTCGGCTTCTGCTCCCGTATTCATAGGAAGCACTTTGTCATATCCAAAGTACTCTGTCACATACTTCTCATAAGGAGCTAAACAATCGTTGTAAAAAGCTCTCGACGTCAAAGTAAGTTTTTGAGCCTGCTCACAAAGAGCTGCAATTATCTTTGGGTGGCAATGCCCTTGATTGACAGCCGAGTAAGCACTCAAAAAGTCAAAATAACGTTTTCCTTCGACATCCCAAACAAACGGACCTTCTCCTCTGTTTAACACCACGGGCAAAGGGTGATAGTTGTGAGCTCCGTAGCGATGTTCCATTTCGATAAATTCTTCAGACTTGTTCATAAAGCAAAATGTATTTAAGGTTTAATCATCTGAATAAAGAATACGCTCTTTCGGTTGAAAATTTTACCGCAACTTATCTTTATCCGACAGCAAAGATAAACACTTATGTCGAAACCGCAAAATATTTTGGCGACAAAAAAGAAAATATTTTTACTCTCTTGTCGCCAAATCAATAAATAAAGGTCTTAAATCAATCACCTAAATATCTGAATGATTTGCATATAGCACCAAAATCATTCATCAAAGAATAGTTTGCACAATATAGCAAATTGAGTTTATGGATTGCATTTTCATCAACAATTTCCGCATTCATCGTTCCGGTAATGCTGATTACAGAACGCTTCAAATCGGGCAACTTATCAATTTTTTCTTTTCCCGTTTTATTGTATCCTACCCATGTTTTGCGACCAATCAATACAAGAAAGATATTCTTCAATAGTCCCAAAGGTTTATTGACAAACCAACAACAACCCACAAAACCCAAAAGCAAGACCAAACTGACCGACACATCAAGCAGGCGTTTCTTCCTCCTGTTGTCTTCGCTCGTGATACTATTTACATTTACAAGGTAAAGGTCTGACGGGGTTTTGATTGTACTGCTGCCAATAATGAAGTCCGCACTCGGAGGCACTATGGTAAAGCAGACATTCGTCTTGGAAAGTCGCCCCATCAGTTCCCCGATTTTGCTTTGTGTCAAATCCTTTGAACAAAACACAACCTCATCAATAGAATATATCCTTATTATATCCTCAATCTGAGAGGTATTTCCCACAAACTTGTCATTATCATACTCTTTGGCTGCACCAACCAAGGCAATGAACTCCGGACGATTGCCGGTTTTGGAAAGCAAATCAGCAACTCTTTCAGCCTCCGGACTATCCGCAACTATTGCATAACGCGAAGGCTGGGAGGAAACAAACGAAAAGCTGCCTCTGCGAACAAAATTGATAACAAACCTCACCAAAAGCAAAACGCACAAGCTCATCACCGAACCCATGACTACCAAAGCCCTCGAATATCTCAATTCAGCAGGCAACAGAGAATAGAAAGCAAGCAAGACGAACATTCCCAAGAACACTCCCTCAAACAATCGCCCTATTCGGATTGGTTTGACATAGCCTCCGCACACATAAACCGAGAAAAGTAAAATCAAAATATACACCGGCACAGCACAAATCATATAGTGAGGCGGATAATAGTCGATATTGCCCCAATAGTGCAACGCCCAAGTACGTTCAAGCAAAAAGAAACCTGCATAAATCAAAAGAAAATCCACCGCAGCCTGCGACCAGCGAGAGAAAATCCTCGACACAAAACTCAAAGATGCCCTAAGCCATATTGCAATCTTGATGATAAGGGAATAAATCTTGTTCTGCCTGCCGTCCAAGTGCTTTCGGGCAAAAATCGCCATGGCATTATAGAAGGTATAAACGTAGTTGAGGCTTGCTTTCTTGGTGCTTTCACCCTTATAGTGGATTATCTCGGCTTCCGGAAAGTAATAATTCTTATATCCTCCCAAAGTTATACGATACGAAAGGTCTATATCCTCTCCATACATAAAGTAATCTTCGTCAAGCAAGCCTACCTTGTACAAGCATTCCTTCCTCATCATCATGTAAGCCCCCGCAAGAATATCCACCTGATTTGTTTCCTCATACGAAAGATGCCCCATATAATATTGAGCGTAACGTTTGGAATGAGGGAACAAAGAAGTGAGACCGCACATCTTACAAAAACTTGCCCAAGGTGTCGGAAAACCTCGTTTACTCTCTTTGAGAATTTTACCATGACCGTCAATCATCTTTACGCCCAAGCCTCCGCAGTCGGGGTGTGCGTCCATAAATTCAATACATTTTGAAAAGGTATCCTCCTCAACAACAGTGTCCGGATTGAGAAGCAGAATATACTCGCCCTTTGCAATCCTCATTGCCTGATTATTAGCCTTTGCAAAACCAACATTCTCTTTATTCTCAATCAAAGTAAAGTCGGGAAACTTGCTTTTGAGCATCTGCACCGACCCATCAACAGAATTATTATCTACAATGAACACTTCGGCATCAATGTCGGCAACAGCTCTTTGCACCGAGTAGAGACAGTGTTCCAAAAAGAACTTTACGTTGTAGTTTACAATGACAACAGATAACTTCATCGGAGTATTCATTTTTGGTTAATGAGGTAACAGACAAGCCAACACAAAGGCTGCCACAACGGTAACAAACCTTGCAAAATTATATTTGTGGCTCTCACTGCTGTCAAAAAGAGTTGAAACAGAAACATGAAGCAAAATACCCACAACAAAGCACATTATATGACCGGTATGCTCTGCCACAAAGTCCAAATGAACCCCCAAAAGAGAACCAAGCACTCCCATTATGGCAAAAACAGCAAGGTAACACATAGAAGCAATCTTCGAGCAGCCTGCTGCAAGAAAACTGCCTGCAACCACCATCGCTATCGGAATATTGTGAAGAACCACACCAAGCAAAAGCGGATAGTTCATCTTGCCGTCAATAACCAAGGCAAATCCTTCCAAGAAAGCATGAATGGAAACTCCGACCAACACCATCAAAGCCGACACAAAGCCGCTTTTGTGTTCGGAATGCTCCTCCGAATGCAGATGTCCGTGTTCTGCACCCTTGGAAAGGAGTTCCAAAAGCAGTTGAAGCACAAATCCCAAAAGCACAAACGCACCCATGGGAAGCAGAGAAGAATGTCCCTCATGGTCAGAATGAGAGTGAAGATGAGAATGAGAACAAACCTCATGCCCTGCACCCGAAAAGGCTTCGGGAAGCAAATGCACAAAACAAACAGCCAAAAGGAAAGCTCCCCCAAACACAGAAATATACTTCAACACCTTGGGTTTCTTCTCAAAAAAGAACAAACAGAAACCACTTATCATGCAGGCGACAAATAGTATCGCATATCCGACAAAGTACATAAATCAACTCTCTTTTTTAATCGAGCTGCAAATTTACGATATTATTTTCACTTTATCCTCAAATAGCTCTCTCAAAACCCTCAAAACAACAACCCTGCAACTTCTTTCAAAACCACAAAACACCTGCAATATGTATCCAAAATCGCCTTTCAATTATAATTTGTCGATACAAGAAGAGTTTATAACTTCCATATCATCTTCATTCATGGTCGGCAAATCCAAAAACAAACTAATCAATGAAGTATTCATATAGTAGTTACTGCGACCTTTCTTTACCTTTTCGAGAAGACCCAATTCAACAATTTGTTCAAGATAGTTGGTTGCGGTCTTGCGTTGAACCATCAAGTCTTTCTCAATAAACTCTATCTTTGTGTATGGGTGAAAGAAGAGATTATTTAGCAATTCGTGCTTGTATCTTTTGCCAAACACAGGACGCAATTTACTCTTAAACTCCGCCATAAGACGAGAGATACCTTTGACAATATCTATAGTTTGCACCGCAGTTTCTTCTATTCCTTTCAAAATAAACAAAATCCACTCTTCCCACTGAGAAGCATTATCACCATCATTGTATCTTATTCTGAATAAGACGATAATATTCACCTTTGTTATGGGTGATATACCTGCTCAGATACAAGATAGGCAAATCCAACAAGTCATTGATGACAAGATACAAAATAGACAAAATACGACCTGTGCGACCATTGCCGTCATAAAACGGGTGAATGCTTTCAAACTGATGATGAATGACTGCCAATTTTATCAAGGGATCTATGTCTTGCATTTGAGCATCGTTAATGTAAGTCTCCAAATTGCTCATCAATGAGTTAATTTGAGCAATGTCTTGCGGCGGAACATATACGACCTCACCACGAGATGATTTTAGTTTCGTGCCTGGCAAAGTACGAAAACCTGCATTGTTGGCTTCAAGTTTTTGTTGTATTGTTTTAATATCGTTCAGCGTCAAAAGTTTGTGCTGTTTTACCACATTAAATCCCACCTGCATTGCCTCACGATAGTTCATCACCTCCTTGGTTGCCACATTCACTATTTCACCTTTCAAATCAAGCTCTGCCCTATACAAATCATCTCTTGTTGTTACAATGTTTTCAACAGCCGAACTATCACAAGCCTCTTGCAGAACTAAAGTATTTATCAAGATATTTTCGTTTGGAATTGTGTGAGCAATGCCCTTTAACTCCGCCAATCTTTTGTTGGCAGAATTCAGCTGTCTCATAACAGCTTTTGTTTCCAAATCATACGATAAAGGAAGCGTTGGAATATTATATGTCTCTTTCATGATGATGCACAGGTTTTAAGTAACGAACAAACACAAAGCCGCCTATCACACAACTCTCTTTTTTAATCGAGCTGCAAATTTACGATATTATTTTCATTTTATCCTCAAATCGCTCTCTCAAAACCCTCAAAACAACAACCCTGCAACTTCTTTCAAAACCACAAAACACCTGCAATATATACCCAAAATCGCCTTTTCGAGTACATATCAATGGCAATATGTACCCAAAATCGCCTTTTCGGGTACATATCTTGAGAAAATCGCTCTCTCAAAACCCTCAAAAAGAGTGGCTGTCTTTGGTATGCCGAAAATAAAGCGGCGTTTTCTTCTTTGCAAAACGCCGCTTTTTGACTCAAAAAACGCCGTTTTCTCATACGAAAAACGGCGTTTTTTTAATCGATTGTTCAAAACACTGATAATAAGCAGCTTATTTCGATTATTTTTTGCTCTTCTTTCGCTCTTGCAACAGCGGCTTGACTATCGGCATGGCCATTGCTCCCAAAAGAAGCAACACTACGATAATCGAACCTGCAAGATTGACGGGCGTAAATGTGGCAAGGCTGTCGGGTTCAAACTTAAATTCGACACTGTGAGTGCCTTTCGGAAGGGACAATGCTCTGAGAACATAATCGGCTTGCATGATTTGGCTTGGCTTTCCGTCTATGTAGGCTTTCCAATCGCCCAGGTAATAAATCTCCGAAAAGACTGCAATCTGGTCTTGACTGCTTGTATATGTGTATTTCTTGTAGTCCGGATTGTGAACCGCCTGAGGTTCTATGACAATCTTGGCTTCGGAGTCAAAGCTATCGCTCTTTGGAACAAGTGATTTGTACTTAGTGTTCAACACCACACTCTTTTTCGGATCAAAGTTGTCAAGTGCAAGGATTTCTTGGTCTGCATTGTCTGCCCAAATCACGTTCGGCACAAACCATGCGGCTCCGCAAGCCTCAGGATTTACAACCGGCACTCCGCCTTCGTTACCAAGCGGAAGTATCACAAACTTTGCGTCAAGCATATTGACAACTCCCAAGTTCGGGCAAGGTATCTGCTCTCTGTATTGGTAGAAAAATTGTCTCAACTGATTGTTTGCAAGCAGCAATGTGTCCGAAAGGTCTTTTTGAACATAGTTTCGATTGGTCAGACAGAAGTCTATGATTTCCTGATAGCGTTGCAGCTTTGCTCCGTGGTAACCGCCGATTGAGGGGAAGAAGTATGAAGTAGAGGCATCGTTAAATGTGCTTAGCGACATGTTATATACTCGATAGTGAGGGGTCTTTTCTGCTTCTGTGTATTGCTTTATCTGTTCTATTGCTGCGGTAGGCTGAGGGGTCATTTCGTATGGCTTTTGGAAGTTGGTCTTGTCCAAATATCTTTTATCCACTCCCCAAAGATCAATCGTGCAGGCTATGCCGACAATGGCAACAACTATGATTTCTTTCTTTATTTTGCCTGCCTCAAACAGCCACAATGCCACAAATGCCACTGCTATAAAGAGGAATGAACGCAAACTGTCGGCTGTGAAGGCTGCTTTACGGTCGTCTTGAAGGGCTTGAACAAAGCTGTCTCCAAGTGCTGTTTGGAAGAGGCTGTCTTTTGAGCATGAAAAATCGGCAAAAAGACCCGGAACTACGGCACACAAGAGACAAAAGCCTGCTGTTACGCCTGCCGAAATGTAAAGTGCGAGTTTCTTTTGGCGTGCGTCTTTGTCGGAATAGAGTATTTCTTTCATGCCGAGAAATGCTGCCATGACCAAAGTAACGTTTGCTATGACAAGTGCCATGGAAGGTGTACGGAACTTATTGTAGAACGGAAGGTGTTCAAACAAAAATTCGTTAATCCAAAGAGCGTTGTTTCCCCAAGAAAGAATGAATGAAACAAGTGTTGCTCCCAAGAGCCACCAACGCATTCTGCCTTCGATAAGTATAAATCCTGCCAAGGCAAGAAAGCAAACTATTGCTCCAAAATAGACTGTTCCTGCGGTAAAAGGTTGTTCTCCCCAATAGGTTGAGCCGATGTAGTTATTGACTATGCTGTTTATCTGTGGGTTTTGGGCTTGAGCAGGCTGTGTTGTCTGCACTTGCTCTATTCTTCTCTTTGCCAAGTCTTCCATTCTGTGGTCGGAGCTTCCTCCACCTCTGAAATCGGGTATCATCACGCTGAAACTCTCTCCCAATCCGTAGCTCCATGCGTATGCATAGTCTATTGAAAGTCCCTTGGCATTGTTTTGGCTTTGGGTATCTTTGCTTGGTTTTATCGTAAGTTCGCTTCCTCCCCTCATGGTTTGCTTTACATATTCCGAATTGAGTTTGAGGTGAGAAGAATTGGGCATAAGGGACACTGCCGCACACAAAGCCAACAACACACAGCCCAAAGCGAAATCCTTTATCTGTTTATCTTTGATTGAATAGACCAAAAAGCATATTCCGAGTACGATTGCCGCCAACAAAGTGTAGTAAGTAATCTGTATGTGGTTGAAATTGATTTGCAATCCCAAACATAAAGTAAACAAGGCGGCACCCGAGAGCCACTTTTTGCGAAAAACGAGTATCATTCCGCCAAGTATAGGTGCTATCATCGCCATTGCCCATGCCTTGGTGATGTGTCCGACAGCTATGATGATAATATTGTATGACCCCAAGGCGTATGCAAGAGAGGCAACCAACGACAAGAGAGGCTTTGCCCCCATTGCAATCATGAAAACGTAAAATCCCAACATCATAAGGAAGATTATTCCTGCCGAAAGGGAGTAACTGCCCAAGGTTACGGGCTTTGCAATAGTCTTGAAGACGTTGTAATTTTCGGGCATGGTCAGCTGATATGAGGGCATTCCCGAAAACATTCCGTCGGTCCAGCCCGCAGTTTCTCCGGTTGCTTTGTGGTAATCTTCAAGGTCCTTGTTACCTCCTTCAAATTGGCTCATATCGCTTTGAAATACCTTCTTGCCTTGCAAAACAGGCGAAAAATATGCAAAACTAACCGCCAAAAACAAAACCACCGCTGCAATGTGTGGCAAAATCTTCTTGTAATCGAACTTCATTTCTCTTTCTGTTTTATTAAACGTTGCAAAGGTACAAATTAAATCTAAAAGTAAAGAAAACAAATCAGCGTTTCGGGAAAATAAATCGCCGTTTCAACACAGCAAAACGCCGTTTTGAAAAGTGCTATGTAAGTATCAGTGTGTCAGCTGTTGCATTGAGCAGAGGCGTGCGTAGAGTCCGTTTTGTGCCATGAGGCTTTGATGATTGCCCTGCTCTGCTATTTTGCCCTGATTAAGCACTACAATGTGCGGAAAGTGCTTTATGGTCGAAAGACGGTGGGCAACGGCTATGATTATCTTGTCGTTTCCCAATGCGTCTATTGCCTGCTGTACGTGTTTTTCGCTGACTGTGTCAAGTGCCGAGGTGGCTTCGTCGAGCAGAAGCACTTCGGTATCTCTCAAAACAGCACGTGCAATCGACAGACGTTGCTTTTGTCCTCCCGAAAGGCTGCTTCCGCCCTCGCCCACAATGGTTTGGTAACCTCTTTCCAACTTGGAGATAAATTCATCGGCTTTTGCAACTTCGGCAGCGTGCTTTATTTGCTCCGAAGTATAGGATTTATCGAAAAATGTGAGGTTATTTTCCACCGTATCGTTAAAAAGGAAGGTGTCTTGCGAAACGACAGATATGTGCTGTCTTATCTGCTTTGCTCCTATGCAGGAAAGAGGACGATCGTTATAATAAATTTCTCCGGCACAAGGGGTAATAATCTTCATCAAAAGGTCGGTAAGAGTACTCTTTCCTGCTCCGCTCGGTCCTACAATGGCTGTCGGTTCTCCCTTTTTGAACACAAGATTGACATCATCAAGCACCTTGGTTTCGTTGTAGGCAAAGCCGACGTGTCGAAGTTCTATCCTGCTTACTTTTTCCATAGGTTCAAAGGATTGTTCATTGCTTTCGACTTCGGGTTCAGAGGACAATATTTCGGATATTCTTTGTTCCGATGCCTGTCCCTTCTTGATATTGTAGAGCGAAGTAGAGAAATCTTTTGCCGGTTTGATTATCAGGGTGAATATTATCAGATAGACAATAAATATGTCGGCACTCATCTTTGGCGGAACAGAGACTATGTAGCTTGTTCCCAAAAGCAAGATGCCTATCACCATGCAATTTCCGAAAAATTCGCTCTGTGGCGATGCCAAGTCTATCCTTCTGTAAATTTTGGTTCTCAATCGGGTGTAGGAATTGTTGAAGTTGTTGAAACGATTGTTCATCAGCTCGATTGCGGTATGGGATTTGATTATTCTCAGACCAGATATTGTTTCTTCTATGCGAGAGATAAGTTCTGCCGATTGTTTTTGCATTCTTGCCGAAGAGCCTTTTAGTTTTTTTGAAACGAAAGAAACCACTCCTCCAACCAAAGGAACAACCACAAGGGTTACAAGGGTCAGCACGGGATTGAGGCACAACAAAGCGGCAAAATACAACAGCACATTTATCGCAACCGATACCAAGGTCTGCAATCCCAAGAGTACGTTCTTGTCATACTCCAAAACATCGGCACTAATCCGTGTAAGCAAATCGCCTTTTTTGTATCGGGAAATATACTCTATACTCTGAGCGGTATATCTTGAAAAAAGGTCTCGTCGAATGTTGCGTATGATTTTGTTTCTTGTCGATACTGCCACAAAAGACGACAAATAGGTAAACAAATCTTTGAAAAAATAAACTCCGAAGATGATTGCAGCAAAAATCCAAAGTGCATTGCTTTTACCGAAACGAATAAAGTAAAGATAAATCTCGTTGAGTACGGCTTCCAAAACGGAGGGATTGGAATTTTGTTGGAGTTGTGAGCCAAAAAGAATTTGGAGGAAATTGCTGATTGAGAGTATGGAGGCAAGCGAAAAGGCAGTAGCCATACACATAAGCACAAAATAAATGATTATGCTCCCTGTGTATGGCTTCAAATAGTACCTTGTCAATCTGTTTTTCTCTCTTTGCTGCATCTATAAGAGGTCTGCATATACGCCAACATAGTTTGAAGGCGTTATTGCTTTCATTCTCTGCTTGGTCTTTTCATCTACATTGAGTGTGTCGATAAATTGGGAAATCGTTTCTTTGGTTATCTTGCTGTTTGTGCGAGTCAGAGCTTTGAGTGTTTCGTATGGGTTAGGGTAATCGAGGCTTCGCAATATCGTCTGCAAGGCTTCTGCCACCACTGCCCAATTATTTTCGAGGTCTTGCTCCAATGCCGCATTGTTTAGGATAATTTTGTTCATTCCCTTAATGATAGAGTTTAGTGCTATGAGGGTATGAGCAATCGGAACGCCGATATTGCGGCTCACTGTGGAGTCTGTAAGATCTCTTTGCAAACGCGAGATTGGCATCTTCATAGAAAGATGTGTCAAAACAGCGTTTGCCATTCCGAGATTACCCTCTGCGTTTTCAAAATCTATCGGATTGACCTTGTGAGGCATTGCAGAAGAACCGACTTCACCCTCTTTGATCTTCTGTTTGAAGTATTCCATCGAAATATATTGCCACATATCGCGACAAAAATCAATAAGTATTATATTCAATCGGCGAAGGTTGTCAAAGTATGCGGCAAGATTGTCATAGTTTTCTATCTGTGTTGTGAACAATGAACGCTTCAAGCCAAGAGAAGAGCAGAACTTATTTGCAAATTCGACCCAGTTGTATTGTGGAAAGGCTATGTTATGAGCATTGAAGTTGCCTGTTGCTCCTCCAAATTTGGCTGCAAATGGTATGTTCTCAAAGTATTTGAGTTGTTCTTGGAGACGATAGGCAAATACTTTCATCTCTTTGCCGAGCAAAGTGGGTGATGCAGGTTGTCCGTGGGTATGTGCAAGCATCGGTATTTTCTTCCATTGCTCTGCCTTGTCATCAATGATTGCCAAAACTTCCTGCAACTTTGGCAAAAGGCTGTTTGTATGGCAGTCTTTGAGGCTCAAAGGCACCGAAGTGTTGTTTATGTCTTGCGAAGTAAGCCCGAAATGAATAAACTCTTTGTGTTTGTCAAGTCCGAGTGCCTCAAAGTGCCTCTTCAAAAAGTATTCCACTGCCTTGACATCGTGATTGGTCGTCTTTTCTATCTCTTTTACTTCTTTGGCATCTTCTGTTGAGAAATTGCGATAGATGTTTCGCATTGCCTCAAAGCTGTCAGGGTCTGTGTCTTTGAGCTGCGGAAGCGGTAGTTGGCAGAGAGCTATGAAGTATTCGACCTCTACTTTTACTCTGTACCTGATTAGTGCTGCCTCAGAGAAGTATGAGGACAATTCTTCTACTTGTCGGCGGTATCTTCCGTCAATCGGTGTGATTGCATTCAGTGATTCCATTTCTAAAATTTTCTGTTTATTATAGCGTTTGACTTAATCAATTTGTCCAATGCAGGACTGTATAAACTATTTCTTATTGCTTCTATGTGGCGATAGTGATGTGTGTCGCTGCCGAGCAGTTCTACCATATCATTATCAATCAATTTTTTTGCCAGATAAAGAACGTCTTTGCCAAAGTAGCCTCCAAGGCTCATGATATTGAGTTGAAAAAGAATGCCTCGGTCTTTCAATTTCTCAAACTTGTCAAAGTCTCCAAGCCAATAAAGATACCTTTCGGGGTGAGCAAGGATTAGTTTGTAGCCTGCAAGTTGCAGTTCAAACAAATAGTCATTCAACCCCATGGGAGGCATGATAAAAGGGAGCTCAATCAAAAGATGCTTACCGGAAAAGGTTTTCAGTCGTTTTTGTTCCAAACGTCTGTGAAATCCATCGTCAATAAGGTGTTCTGCCCCGACCTCTATTTCTAAGTTGATGCCCTCCATCTTTGCACGATGTCTGAGTTCATCTCCCAATTTGTCCAAGCTCTCAATCTCATTGTCGTACACATCGGTTTTGATGTGAGGAGTTGTGATAATCTTTCGGTAACCCAAACTCTCCAATTCTCTCATCAAAGCTATCGAAGTCTCCATATCGGGTGAACCATCATCGACTCCGGGAATTAAATGTGAGTGAATATCGGTTGAAAGGACGCTTAAATCTATAGCTTCTTTCAATCGTTTTTCTTTTCTGCCGAACAAATCAAACAATCCCATAGGCGTGATATTTTATTTTTGCTTTAACTGAGCTATTGTGGCAAGAGGGTCAGGTGATGCAAAGACTGCACTGCCTGCAACCAAGACATCTGCTCCGCATTCGACCAAACGTTTGCAGTTTTCGGTATTTACTCCTCCGTCAATCTCAATCAAGCATTGTGAGTTTTTCTTTAATATCAGTTCTTTGAGCTTTGAGGTTTTTTCGTATGTATTTTCGATAAATTTTTGGCCGCCAAAGCCCGGGTTTACGCTCATTAGCATCACCACATCGCACATTGGAACGATGTCTTCGAGCAAACTGACGGGCGTATGGGGATTTAGAACAACCCCGCTACGCATTCCGAGTTCTCTAATTTTGGAAAGACTGCGGTGAAGGTGGGTACAAGCCTCATAATGCACCGAAAGAATATCTGCTCCGCAAGACTTGAAATCCTCAAAGTATCTGTCAGGTTCAACAATCATCAAATGCACATCAAGAGGCTTGGTGGCAATCTTTTTAATCTGCTTAATAATCGGCTGACCAAAAGAAATGTTCGGCACAAACACCCCGTCCATAACGTCCAAGTGCAACCAATCTGCCTGACTTGCATTAAGCATCTGCACACCTGATGACAAATTGCAAAAATCTACCGATAAAAGCGATGGTGATACCAAATGTGTCATAATATATTCTCTTTCTATTTTCTACGTTTCTTCGATTTATTTGTTTCTTTCTTCTTTTCAAAACTGTTATCCCTCAACGACTTTCTGCCTCTTCTCTCTCTGTCGGAAGGCTTCTTCGCTTTGGCTTCGGCAGGCTCGAAAACAACTTGCCGACCCTTTACAAACTTGTCTGACATTGCGAAGATAAGCTCATCAACCCAACTGCTGCCGACCTCAACATAAGAAAAGTTATCCAAGATGTCTATTCTGCCAATCTCAACTCGATCAGTAGGCATCACCTCGTTAATCATTGCAATAATCCTTTGAGGAACAATCCTGTCTCTTCTGCCCAACGAAATGAACATTCGGGTGAATTTACCTTTCGATTTACCCTGTGATTTTTTCTTTTCGTCCTTTGGTCGTTCCACTTTCTTGTTTTCATCAACGTTTAGGTCGGGTGCGTCCTTGTAATAGTCCAAAAATCTGTTAAACTCCAAGGAAACGAACTTTTTAATCAAGTCTTCTCTATCCAACCAACTGAGTTTGGCAACTATTTCGGGAATAAAGTCTCCGATTTGCTCTTCATCGACCTCTGCCTGCTCCACTTTGTTTATCATATTGAACAACTGCTTGCGACAAACCTCCTTTCCGGTTGGTATCTTGGCTTTCTCGAAACTCTTCTTAATCAGTTTTTCAATATTCTTTATCTTATATTTCTCCTTAAGGTTGAGAATGGCAATAGAAATTCCCTGTTTGTCAGCTCTTCCTGTTCGTCCCGAACGGTGAACATACTGTTCCAATTCATCGGGAAGGTTATAATTGATGACATGGGTAAGATTGCTTACGTCCAATCCCCTTGCTGCCACATCGGTTGCCACCAACATCTGAATATTCCTCAGTCTGAAACGGCTCATCACATGATCTCTCTGAGCCTGAGACAAGTCTCCGTGCAGGCTGTCGGCATTATATCCGTCCCTTATGAGCATATCTGCCACTTCCTGGGTCTCCACCTTTGTTCGACAGAAGATTATGGCATATATGTCGGGATAATAGTCTGCTATTCTTTTGAGTGCCAAATATCTGTCTTTGGCATGAACAAGGTAATAGAAGTGTCGCACGTTGTCGCTGCCCTGATTTCGGCTTCCTATCTGAATACGCTGCGGCTCTTTCTGATAATTGTTTGCTATTTCCTCCACTTCACGCGGCATTGTGGCAGAAAAAAGCCATGTATGCCTTTGTGAAGGCGTGCAGTCCAAAATTGCGTCAAGGTCTTCCTTAAATCCCATGTTCAACATCTCGTCAGCTTCGTCCAAAACGACATATTTCACATGAGAAATATCCACCTTACCTCTTCCGATAAGGTCGTTCATTCTGCCCGGAGTTGCAACCACAATCTTGCAACCTTTTTTCAGCTCTCTGATTTGCATCTCTATGCTCGCACCTCCATAAACCGGAACAACAGAACAACGAGACAGATACTTGGAATACTTTTTCAAGTCATTTGCAATCTGAATGCACAATTCGCGAGTAGGACAAATGACAAGTCCTTCTATATTTTGGTCGTTCAGGTCAATCTTTTGAATGAGCGGCAAGCCGAACGCCGCCGTTTTTCCGGTACCTGTTTGAGCCAAGGCAATCAAATCGCATTCGTTTTCCAACAAAAGCGGCAGAGCCTCGGCTTGCACGGGCATCATGTTCTCAAATCCCAAATCCTCAACAGCCCTCAACAGCTCCGAGACCAAACCAACATTTTCAAAACTCATATATATATATTGTATTGCGGTGCAAAGATACGACAAAGAAATGAAAGTTAATGAATATCAAGACAAAAATGTTGTCAGTTAGTACATTAAGTACATATCGCAGAAGACAATAATATGACAACAAGTCATCAACTTTCAAAATTCAAACACCAATATTACAAACTCTGAACCTTGCCAAGAACCAATTTTTTCTTTTTTGAAACAATATCTTTTTACGTTCTTGCCCCTGCAGGGAGTGGTGTCATTACATTCCTCTATTCTTTCATGACTATGTAATGGCAGTATTGGCAATTACGTTCTCGGGCGGTATTGGCATGATTTTGTCTCTCCCTCCCCTCGGGCTAAATAGCTTGGAGCGTAATGACATTTTTTGCTCCCACTTACTCTCGGACTGAAAGCCCAAAAGCATTTAGCTCTGCCCGAGCGTCAGAGTCGCCCCGAGTTAATGTACCAAATAATTTTCGCCCTGCAAGGGCAAAAGCGTTCTTATGCGTTATCTGTTCGGAGAAAGGTCGTTATCGTTTTGCATTTCGCAATACTGATTAAGTTTCCGCAAGCAAATTATTTAACATTTCGCACGATTTTAAGCCCGAATGCCGGCGATTTTTTGAGGTCGGTCGGGCTTGGGGTCGATTTTTTCGATTCTCAGAGCGTTTAACAATCGTTTGTGTTTCAAGTATTTGCAAAATAAGTGCTGATTTAAGCAAAGCAAGTGTTGATGCTGGTAAAATAAGACTGCATCTTTTTGAAAAAAGACGAAGACTTAAGCTCACTAATCCTTCGTCTTTTGATCGCTAACACTTCGTCTTTTTTCAAAAAGACTTCATGTTAGTGAGCAAAAACCCTTATGTTGTTGAAGCAAGACAAAACCCTACTCCGAAAAAGCCTCATTTTACTCTCAAAATAGGTAAAAAATTTCATCAAACCTTTTGCTTAAAATCCTTGATTTTTATCGTCGAAAAATATGGAAAGAAGTTGTTATTTGAATAAAATCATTTTTAAGGGGGGAGGAATTTGCGAGAGAAACTACCTACGAATTATTGTCAGACAGTGTCTGATACAGCTTTTATTTGCAACAAATAGATAATTTGAACGCCATTAACTGCACCTGAGCAGCATATTCCTTTGTGGCACTTAAAAACTACTGCTATAGTTATTCGTTCAAGCCTTTGTGATACCAAAGAACGCTGCTCAAAGCTGATTATTTCGCCTCCTTTTTGACAATGTCCATTCAGATATTTTATTTGATTACAAAAGTGCAAAATTATTCATAGTTATTGAACATAATTCACTACATTTGCACCACAAATTGCATCAAATAACAACAATAATAGTAACATGAAGCAATTCTCAGAAGCAACACGAGTTCAAATGCCTGCAATGGTTCACCTTACTCGAATAGGATATACTTACCGGGGTAAGTTGAGCGAAGATAAAAAAGGCATAGACTATGATAGCGATACGAATATTCTGCTGCCAATTTTTGAGCAACAATTCAAAAAACTGAATTCCGGACATGAGGGCGAATACCTCCAAATTCTGAAAGATATTCGCAGGGAGTTGAATGATGATGACCTCGGTCGCGGTTTTTACAATCGTCTAAAAGCAGTCTCTCCTATAAAATTGATTGACTTCGATAATATAGGAAACAATACATTCCATTTTACAGCCGAGTTTACTTGCAAAAACGAACAAGATGAATTTCGACCTGATATTACTTTGTTTGTAAATGGTTTGCCACTTTGCTTTGTGGAAGTAAAGAAACCTAATAACCATGGAGGAATGTTAGCAGAAAGCGAACGAATGAACAAAGAACGCTTTCCAAATAAAAAGTTCAGACGTTTCATCAACATTACACAGTTGATGATATTCAGCAATAATATGGAATATGATGCACTGGGTGGTATAGTACCCGTACAGGGGGCTTTTTATTGTACCGGAGCACGTTCATACGCACCATTCAATTGCTTCCGTGAAGAAAATTTAAGCGGTCAGAAAATAGCACCGTTCCATCGTGACTATCCGTATAAGGAGATTGACAAGACGGTGGAAAAACAGATATTGTCTGATTACAACTGCCAAGTCATTCATACAAGTCCGGAATATCAAACTAATCTTGACATCAATACACCTACCAACAGAATATTGACCTCTATGTGTTCCCCTGAACGTTTGCTATATATTATTAAATATGGTATAGCATACGTTAGAATGGAACGAGAAATAGACGGCAAGATCGAATCCACTGACCAGAAGCACATTATGCGTTACCAACAACTATTTGCCTCGTTGGCAATTCGTAAAAAATTGGCAGAGGGAGTAAAATCCGGCGTGATATGGCATACACAGGGCAGTGGTAAAACAGCATTGTCTTATTACTTGACCTATATCCTAAACGATTTCTATTCTAAACAGAACAAGGTCGCCAAATTCTATTTTATAGTTGACAGACTTGATTTGTTAGAGCAAGCTACACAAGAGTTTGAAGCACGTGGATTAGTAGTTTCGACCGCAAATACCAGAGCTGAACTGATGGAACAATTTCGTAGTAGCCAAGCACAGCAAGGCGTAAGTGGTCAGGCTGAAATAACCGTAGTAAATATACAGCGTTTTGCAGAGGACAAAGAAAAAGTACACATTAACGATTATGCAACCAACCTACAACGTATCTTTATTCTTGACGAGGCACACCGTGGATACAAACCCGGTGGTTGTTTCCTCGCCAATCTTTTCGAGGCAGACACTAATGCAATAAAAATTGCACTTACAGGCACTCCGCTCTTAAAAGAGGAACGTGCCAGTTGTAAAGTGTTCGGAAATTATCTACATACTTATTATTACGATAAATCTATTGCAGATGGTTATACACTGAAAATTATTCGTGAAGATATTGAAACATCTTACAAGGAACGTCTTTCGGATATATATGACAAACTTGACACATTAGTACAGAAGAAAGATATTCGCAAATCGGAAATCATCGAGCATCCGAGCTATGTAAATGAGTTGGCTCGCTATATCATAAATGACTTGAAAGAATTTCGCAAGATACAGGGTGATGAGACCTTGGGCGGCATGATTATCTGCGAAACAGGAGAGCAGGCACGACGGCTGTATGATGTATTTCAAGAAGAATGGCAAAAATATCAACCGAAACCTATCAAAATAAAACTTCCTAATGGTTCTTATGTTGTAGGTGAACCTGAAGTGGATTACAAATCAAAGTACAGACCATTGAAAGCCGGAATCATTCTTCATGATACAGATGATAAAGAAACGAGGAAGCAAATAGTTAATGACTTCAAGAAAAATCTTACGGTAGATATTCTCATTGTTTTCAATATGCTTTTGACGGGTTTTGATGCACCTCGTTTGAAACGCCTTTATTTTGGTCGTAAATTGAAAGATCATAATTTACTCCAAGCCATTACTCGTGTGAACCGTCCTTATTCGGGAATGCGTTACGGCTTTGTCATCGATTTCGCCGACATCAAACGTAATTTTCAGGAAACAAACGAGGCGTATTTACAAGAGTTAAATCGTTTTAATGATGTGGAGGAGGCCGGAGAATACGCTGCCACTGAAACATTTACCCAAGTCATCGAGGATAAAGAAGAGATTTTGAAGCAAATGAACCAAGTGCGTCAGACACTTTTTGATTATTCTTATGACAATGCAGAAGAGTTCTCGTCTGAAATCTCCAAAAAGGAGGACAAAACCGTACTTCTTGACCTAAAGCAAGCATTAGAAGCAGCGAAGAATATGGCGAATATTGTACGTACCTTTGGAGATGATGATATGAAAGAGCGATTTGCAAAACTTGAAATCACCAAGTTGCCGCAACTATTATCCGAAGTACAAAGACGCATTGCTATCATCAATCAAAAGGAGGCTTTTAGCGTAGGCGATGAAACAAAAACGCTTATCAACGAAGCCATGATGGATATTGAGTTCACTTTCTCTAAGATAGGGCAAGAAGAAATGCACCTAATATCGGGAGGAATAGAACTGAAAGAAAAATGGCAACGAACCATTCTTTCTTTTATTCAGAACTTCGACAAAGACGATCCGGAATTCATTTCGTTGCATGACGCTTTTATGGAACGATTCAAAGAACATGGATTTGTGATTGACTCTATAGCAAAATTTAATGAGGAAACCCAAGCACTGGATGAAATCATAGTTCGTCTGCAAGATTTGCAAAAACGGAATAATGCACTATTGAGAAAGTATAAGGGCGACGAGAAGTTTGCCCGTGTACACAAGCGCATACGTGAAGTAAATAAACAGAGAGAGGAGAAAGGTCAAAGGCCTATGGTCTCTTTCCTTGACGAAGAGATTGCCACCATTCTCAATGAGATAAAAGAGAAGATAGATGATAAAGTCTATAATCGCAACAACATTCTAAAAAAAGATGCTTATTTTAATAGTACAATGGTGAAACTTATCAATGACTGCTTGTATCAGGTCCCTCAGATAAAGCCGGAAATGGAGGATTACAATTTTATCCAAACACGTATTTCACAGCAATATCTCAACCAATATAACGCCACTTATAGCATTGCATAAAATTTATGTCAGACATTAAAGAAAAGACAACAAAGCTCATTGACGCTCTAAAAGCCACCTGCCAATTATATGGTATGGGTAACGATGGCAATGAATACAAAATAATCACTCAGGTATTCTTGTATAAGTTTCTGAATGACAAGTTCGGATATGAAGCAAAGAATGCCAAAAGCGAGATAGCAAAGAAACTGAATGGCAAAGAAAAATGGGAAACGGCATACGGACAACTCTCTGAAGATGAGAGGATGCTCCTGCTTGCTGCCATTTCTCCCGATGTGCCTATGCTCGAGCCTTATCACTTAATTGCTAACTTGTGGAATCAGCAGGGCAAGGGCGACTTCGACACAATCTTCGATGCCACGATGACGGATATAGCAGAGAAGAACGCCGATATATTCTCCACGCAAACAACGGCTAACACCAAGATACCTATTTTTGAGCCGCTCACTCAATTTGTCACCGACACGGCACAACGTGCGCCATTTGCCCGAGCGTTAGTGGATAAACTTGTAAATTTCTCTTTTGAAGAGGCGTTTGCACAGAACTACGACTTCTTCTCAAGCATCTTTGAATACTTAATTAAAGACTATAATACCGCCGGAGGTGGCAAATATGCGGAATATTATACCCCTCATGCCATTGCTACCATTATGGCACGTTTGCTTGTTGGAGATAATGCCGATCTGCATAGCATGGAGTGTTACGACCCATCAGCAGGTACAGGTACATTGCTTATGGCTCTCAGTCACCAAATAGGCGAAGACCGTTGCACCATCTTCTCACAGGACATATCACAGCGAAGCAACAAGATGTTAAAACTTAATTTGTTGCTCAATGGACTTGTATCTTCGTTGGACAATGCCATTCAAGGTGACACACTTGTAAGCCCCTACCACAAGAGCGATGACGGACAACAGTTGCGCCAGTTTGATTTCGTGGTGAGCAATCCTCCTTTTAATATGGATTTTTCAGACACTCGTGAAAAAATAGCTGCCATGCCGGCTCGTTTTTGGGCAGGAGTGCCAAAAGTTCCGGCAAACAAGAAAGAGTCTATGGCAATCTATACCTGCTTTATACAGCACGCCATCAACTCATTGAAGAAAACAGGTAAGGGAGCAATTGTTATTCCGACGGGCTTTATAACATCAAAAAAGAAAAGTCAACCTATTCAATATAATATTCTTAAACGCATTGTTGATGAACGATGGGTGTATGGTTGCATCTCCATGCCAAGTAATGTATTCGCCAATACAGTAACAAATGTCAGTGTATTATTTTTCGATAAATCCGCAACTGCAGAAAAGGTGATTTTGATTGATGCCGGCAAGCTGGGTGAGGAATATAAAGATGCCAACGGATTGAAAAAGGTGAGATTGAAAAATGACGAGATTGAAAAAATCGTTAGCACTTTTCGGCACAAGGAGGCAGTGAACGACTTTTCTGTGGCAGTCACATACGATGAGATAAAGGAGAAGGGCTATTCTCTATCTGCCGGAAGATACTTCGACATCAAGATTGACTATGTAGATATTTCGGAAGAGGAATTCAACAAGCGTATGACAGAGTACAAGCAAACGCTTGCCAAGCAGTTTGCCGAAAGTCGCCGATTAGAAGCGGAAATAATGAAACAGTTGGATTCTTTACAATTAAACACCAATGTAGGTAAAAATGAGTAACGAAATACAATTCCTATTATATAGCCTACCCAACGATGAGGGTAAGGTGCAAGTGGTTATAAAAGACGAAACCATTTGGTGTACCCAAAAGGCTATGGCAGAGCTTTTCGGTATTGATAAATCAGGCATTAGCCGCCACATAGCCAATATATTTAAAGAGGAAGAATTACAGCAAGACACGACGGTTGCAAAAATTGCAACCGTCGTAAATCGAGGCATAAGAGGCGAGGTTGAAGAGTTGGTCGATTTCTATAATCTTGATATGATTATTGCTGTTGGCTATCGTGTATCTTCCCCAAAAGCTACCAAGTTCCGTCAGTGGGCTACCAAGATTCTTAATGAGTATATCAAGAAAGGCTTTGTGCTTGACGATGAACGCTTAAAACAGGGAACGGCAGTATTCGGAAAGGACTATTTCCGTGAATTGTTGGAAAGGGTACGTTCCATCCGTGCCAGTGAACGACGTATTTGGCAACAGATTACCGACATATATGCAGAGTGCAGTATTGACTATGACAAGAACGCTCCCACAACGCACGATTTCTATGCTATGATACAGAATCGCTTTCATTATGCCATCACAGGTCAGACAGCTGCGGAGATTATCTACACAAAAGCCGACCATAGCAAGGACCACATGGGATTGACCACATGGAAGAACGCACCTGATGGACGTGTTTTGAAATCAGATGTGACAGTAGCCAAGAACTATTTGCAGGAAAAAGAAATACGCCAATTGGAACGTGCCGTAACAGGTTTCTTTGACTATATAGAAGACCTTATTGAACGAGAAAACACCTTCAATATGGAACAATTTTCCTCATCGGTAAATGAGTTTTTGATGTTCCGTCGTTACCAGATACTCCCCGACAAAGGACGCATTTCTGCTGCACAAGCCAAAGAAAAGGCTGAAAGCGAATACGATATTTTTAACAAGACCCAACGTATCGACTCTGACTTCGATAAAGAAGTTAGGGGAATGTTGGTAGAAAGTAGAGGCTATGGAATTGAAGAAATATAAGTTGGGAGAACTGGGAAAAGTCATTACTGGTAAAACACCCAAAACTAATAAAAAAGAAAATTTTGACAATGGCGTGATTCCATTCTACACCCCTGAGGATATTGCTAGAGGTATTGGCATAACAGGCAAAAATGAACGCTTTATAACAGAGATAGGATTATCTGAAATTAAAAACAATTCTTTGGAAGACGAAAGTGTTCTTGTTGGATGCATCGGTTCTGATATGGGAAATGTGGCTTATACAAATCACAGATGTGCGATGAATCAACAGATAAATGCTATTACATCGTTCAAGGATTACATATGCCCATTATATGTATATTATTACTTATCTACAAAGAAACAAGAGTTTAGAAAAATAGCGGGAGCGACTACAACCCCAATTCTGCCAAAATCTGTTTTTTGTGATTACATAATATTGTTGCCAAAATACCATATTCAAAGAAAAATTGCATCCGTTTTATATAATCCTAAAATCCGCAAGCAATCTCAATGACAATCTCAATTGCAGTAAAGAGCTTGAACACTATGCATCATGATAGTATGAGCGT
>SAMEA3663271__coassemble_101_pt1 | contig 49913 bp, 49 predicted proteins | sample SAMEA3663271__metabat2_low_PE_004 | metagenome-assembled genome bin SAMEA3663271 (sample SAMEA3663271) | pig gut metagenome | biome: pig gut; feature: pig-associated habitat; material: faeces | place: China | collected 2013
GGTTGATCGGATTTATTTTTGCGAACCGATGCAATAGGTTTTGTTGCGATTTATTGCTGTCCGGTAAAACTTTTGCAAAGAAAATAAATTAACGTGAGTTCGATGAAATATAACTCATCGAACTCACGTTAAAAAAGCAGATGAAAATGAATAAAATTAAGATTTTTAGTTTGATTGCAGTATTTACTTCGTTATTTGTTGGCTTTGAAAAATTGAATGCACAAGATGTAAGTAAGTTTAAATGCCTTAAAAACTTGGAGGGACATATAAAACCTGTCTGGTCCGTAGCATTTAGTCCCGATGGTACAAAAATAATCAGTTGTTCAGGGGATAAAACCATTAAGATATGGGATGCAAACACAGGAGAATGCCTTAAAACCATGGAGGGACATTCAGAAAGTGTCTATTCTGTAGCATATAGTCCCGATGGCAAAAGAATAATCAGCGGTTCAAGAAATAATACCATTAAGATATGGGATGCAAACACAGGACAATGCCTTCAAACCTTGGAGGGACATTCATATTATGTCAATTCCGTAGCATATAGTCCCGATGGTACAAAAATAGTCAGCGGTTCAGATGATAAAACCATTAAGATATGGGATGCAAACACAGGAGAGTGTCTTAAAACCTTGAAGGGACATTCATATTATGTCAATTCCGTAGCATATAGTCCCGATGGCACAAAAATAATCAGTGGTTCAGATGATAATACCATTAAGATATGGGATGCAAACACAGGACAATGCCTTAAAACCTTGAAGGGAGATTCAAATGTTGTCCGTTCCGTAGCATATAGTCCCGATGGCACAAAAATTATCAGTGGTTCATCGGGTCATACCATTAAGATATGGGATGCAAACACAGGAGAATGCCTTAAAACCTTGGAGGGACATTCAGGAAGAGTCAATTCCGTAGCATATAGTTCCGATGGCAAAAGAATAATCAGCGGTTCAGATGATAATACCATAAAGATATGGGACGCAAACACAGGAGAATGCCTTAAAACCTTGGAGGGACATTCAGATTGGGTCAATTCCGTAGCATATAGTCCCGATGGCACAAAAATTATCAGTGGTTCACAAGATACAACCATTAAGATTTGGGGAGAGGAGTAAGCTCTCTATATATAAGGTAAAGAAAAACGAGCGTTCGACTTGCTTTTGCATTTGCGAACGCTCGTTTTGTGTTTGTGAATCTTTGTTCGGGAAAATCGAATCTTGATTTTGCGGAATTCTTTTCAAGAAAGAATTTCCCGAAACCAAGTCTGAGATTCTTAAATTGCGATTTGTCAGATAATTTTCAAAGGTTTATCACGTTATTTGGTTGATCGGATTTATTTTTGCGAACCGATGCAATAGGTTTTGTTGCGATTTATTGCTGTCCGGTAAAACTTTTGCAAAGAAAATAAATTAGGGCTGACACTTCTCACGAGGTATCAGCCCTTTTGGTTATCTTTGTTTTTGAGAAATTAAAATATAACCATGAGCAAAGATAGTCATTTTACCGGACAGCCGGTCTATAGTCAAGTATTAAAGCTACTCGACAAGGAGAAAATTCTTCAAATAAGCCGCGAAACGAAAGGAAGCGAGGCTTATGTGAATTTTATCGGACAGCAATAGCTTTGAAACAACTATCCCAAAAGCTCTTTGACCATTGTCGAAACCAATTTGTTGTCGGCTCTTCCTGCAAAGGCTTTTTGTGCCGCACCCATCACTTTGCCCATATCTTTCATTGAGCTTGCTCCGGTTTGCTCTATGATTTGCTGCAATGCCGATTTAATCTCTTCTTGGCTCATTTGCTCGGGAAGATATGCCTCTATGACCGATTGTTGAAAGCTTTCTTCCTCATAAAGGTCCATTCTGTTTTGTTCTTTGAACAACTGAGCCGATTCTTTTCTTTGTTTTACCAACTTTTGAAGGCATGCAATTTCTTCTGCTTCGCTGATAGGCGTTGCCGAACCATTGGTTTTCAAAAGCAGAATGGCAGATTTGACGGCTCTGAGGGCGTCCAATTTTCTTTTTTCCTTTGCCAACATTGCCGATTTGATGTCGGCGTTAATTCTTTCTTCCAATGACATAATTCTTATGTGTTTTTATTGTTGTTGTGTTAATATGTTTCTGCTCCGATTTGTGCAAGATTTTGTTCTGCTTCTCGTCTTATTGCCATAAGTTTGCTGCTTGTCAGAGGAGGAACAAGGTTTAGTTTTTGCATTTGCTCCAAGGAATCGAACAAAAAGCTGCCATAGTCGGTCGAATGTCGGTAAATAAGTCTCAAATCGGGATTTGACACTGCTATTGCGACCACCTGAGCCATGTTTCCCAAAGGTTGGCGGTCGATATGGCTGTAACGACAGCTCCATTTGACTTTTGTTCCTTTGTTTTCGATGCTTTCTACCGTCAAACCGCCCTCACAGCGTTCCGCACTCTGCTTTGCAAGAGCCAAACCCAAACCAAAATGTCTCTCTTTTCGCCTTGTGGAGCAACAATCTGTCGCAACAAGCAATTTTTCTTTGCTCATTCCGCAACCATTGTCCTCAATCGTTATGCAGAACAAGTCTTTTGCTTTGCTTTCTTCTATTGAAAGGCTTACAAGGCTTGCTCCGGCTTCTGTGCTGTTTGCAATCAAATCCAAAATGTGAGAAGACAACTCTTTCATTTGAGAAATTCATATATTGCAACGGCTGTGTGGAAAGTGTCTTTTGAAGATTGAAAGACCGCAATTTTCTCTTTGCAACAAAGGTTCAACATCTCCTTGTCGGAAATCGCACTCTTTGAGAGAACTATGCAGGCAATTTTTGCCATAGATGCCACGGCTGCCACGTTTTTGTGGCTTTGAACGGTAATCCATACGCTGCTTTCCTTTGCACAAGAGAGAACATCGCTCAGCAAATCGCCGCAATAAATGTCGCAAATCTCGTTTTCTTCCGACATTTGCGGAGTTAAAAGTTCCAAACAAGGCAGGGCAGAAAGGTCTGAGGCTTTCATCTTGTTTGCAGACCGTCTTTATTGAAATCTCTTTTGTATCTCTTCTTTTAAGAAATCCTGAGCCAATTCAATCTGACTTTCCTTTCCTGCAAGCATTTCAAACAATCTGCCTGCAAAAGCGGTGGGAGAGAGGCTTTCGCCTTCTTTTGCCTGAATCGAATTGATGGTATTTATCATGTCCTCTTTGGCATTTTTGATGTAAACCCACGCCTGTGAAGATATGTAGAGCTGTTGCGAAAGGTTATGCTCAAATTCGTCTCTTATGTTTTGAATCATGACATCTTTGAGCAACTGTGTACTCATCTGAGGCTGATAACAACGCAACACAAGGTTGTTCGGCGTCATTCTTTCCAAGAAAAGCACCAAGCGTTCATAGGCTTGCAGCTGTATGGGGGTAACAACCTTTCTCACTTCGCTCTCTTGAATTTTCTGTATTTCGAGAATGGTTTTCTTTTGTTCGTTTTCGATGAATTTTTTTGTTGTCTCGCTGCTGTAATACTCCTTTAGGATGACAACCAAAGCCAATATGGCAACAATGGTTACTGATACTGTCATTTTCGTTCTATGTTTTTTTTGTTTTTAATCGAGTTTCAGAACGGCAAGAAATGCCGATTGAGGCACTTCCACACTGCCTACCTGTCTCATTCTTTTCTTACCTTCTTTTTGTTTTTCCAACAATTTGCGTTTTCGGGATATGTCTCCGCCGTAACATTTTGCAGTTACGTCTTTTCTAACCGCCTTCACTGTTTCGCGAGCAATGATTTTTGAGCCTATTGCAGCCTGAATTGCTATGTCGAACTGCTGTCTCGGTATGAGTTCTTTGAGCTTTTCGCACATTCTTCTGCCAAGAGGATAGGCATTGTCGAAGTGTGTGAGGGTCGAAAGGGCATCTACGGGATCGCCGTTGAGCAAAATCTCCAACTTGACGAGCTTTGAGCGTTGGAAAGTCGAAGGGTGATAGTCAAAAGAGGCGTATCCCTTCGATATAGATTTGAGTTTGTCATAAAAATCGAAGACAACCTCACCCAAAGGTAGCTCAAAAGTTATCTCTGCACGGTCTGTCGAAAGATAATGTTGGTTTTTGAGTACTCCTCTTTTTTCGATGCAGAGTGTTATCACAGGACCTATGAAGTCTGTCTTGGTGATTATCGACGCCGAAATGTAGGGTTCTTCTATGTAATCAATGTAATTCGGCTCGGGAAGCCCCGAAGGGTTATATACATCGATGATTTCTCCCTTTGTTGTGTGGACTTTGTAGTTTACATTGGGAACGGTGGTGATTACATCCATGTTAAACTCTCGTGTAAGACGCTCTTGAACTATCTCCATGTGCAGAAGTCCCAAAAATCCGCAGCGAAAACCAAAGCCCAAGGCGAGTGAGCTTTCGGGTTCAAAGGTTAGTGAGGCGTCATTGAGCTGTAATTTCTCTATACAGCTGCGAAGCTCCTCATAATCGTCCGAATCGACAGGATAAATTCCTGCAAAGACCATGGGTTTTACGTTTTCAAATCCGTCAATCGCCTTTTCGCAAGGATTGATTGCCGAGGTGATTGTGTCGCCCACCTTTACTTCGGTCGAAGTCTTTATTCCCGAAATGATATACCCCACTTCGCCGCAGGAGAGCTTGTTTTGAGGAATGAGTTTAAGCCCCAATACTCCTATTTCGTCGGCAGTGTATTCTTTTCCCGTATTGACAAATTTGACCTCGTCGCCCTTTTTCAGCTCTCCGTTCATTATTCGGAAGTAGGAAATTATACCTCTGAAAGAATTGAAGACCGAATCGAACACCAAGGCTTGCAGTGGTGCGGTGGCATCTCCCTTTGGAGCGGGTATGTCTTTGATAATTCGCTCCAATATGGTCTCTATTCCGAGACCTGTTTTGCCGCTTGCAGGAATTACATCCTCAGGTTTGCAACCTATAAGCTCGACAATTTGGTCTGTAACTTCTTCGGGCATTGCGTTTGGCAAGTCCATTTTGTTCAAAATGGGGATTATTTCCAAGTCGTTGTCAATCGCCTGATAGAGATTGGAGATTGTTTGGGCCTGAATGCCCTGAGTAGAATCCACAATCAACAATGCTCCTTCGCAGGCTGCAATCGAACGCGAAACTTCGTAAGAAAAATCGACATGGCCCGGGGTGTCTATCAAGTTCAAATGGTATTCTTCGCCCTCAAATTGGTATTTCATTTGAATGGCATGGCTTTTGATTGTAATGCCTCTTTCTTTTTCCAAGTCCATATCGTCCAAAACCTGAGCTTCCATGTCTCTTTGGGACACCGTATTGGTAAATTCCAACAGCCTGTCTGCCAAAGTACTCTTTCCGTGGTCGATATGTGCAATTATACAGAAGTTTCTAATGTTTCTCATAACGTGAGGGAGTTTCCAAATGATGTTTTTTATCGTCTATATTGTGCAAAGGTACGAAAAAAATGAGAAAAGACACCGAAAACACTTCTTGCCGAAAGAAAAAACGCTCCTTCGGCTCTGCTTAATCGGGGAAAACCGCTACCAAAGAACTTCTTTGACGATTTTGTCGAAAGAAACCTCGTAGCCAAATTGGGCAAAAACGCTTCTTATGTACTCTTGTTCTTTGGGAGTAATGAGTTTTTTGGCATTTCTTCTTCGGAAATATTCCGTCTGTCCGAAGTAATTGTAGAGTCGTTTTCTGATTTGAGCGATGTCTTTTGCCTTCACGTCTTCAAAAGACCCTTTCATACCGTATGCTATGTCGCTTTTTTTGTTTTCGACATAGTATTTGCAGTTGTCGGTGTCAAGCATTCGATGATTTAACACCATGAAAACATTGTCATTCTCTTCACTATATCGGGCAGAAATGCGACGCATACATTTTTCTGCAAGCGGACACTCGTCGTTTAAGCAGTTCAGATAGTTAAATGGTCTATTTTCAAAGTTTATACCCGAGGTTTTCATGTCGATAGATCTTTGTGTTTCTTTCATTTTAACGCCTTTTTCTGACAACGTTTCCAAGTTTGCAAAAAGTATATGGTATTACCAAATTTTTTTCTTGTTGGTAATACCATTACCAGCCTTATGGTAATACTATTACCAAGCTCATGGTAATACCATTACCACGGCTTGGTAATCCTATTACCACGGCGAAAAAATTTTTGGTAGTCTCAAAACCTATCCCGAAAGTTCGGTTTTTTTGCACAGACTTTTGAAAAAAAAGTGTCAGAGAGCCGATTATATGTCGAAAGTCTTGTTCGGTTTGAATTTCTTTTGTACTTTTGCCAACCAAAAAAGATAAAACCATGGATTTTACAGCTACACTTAAACAAGCAGGTAACGTATTGAAAACCTCAAAGTTCTGGATAGAACTGTTGATTATGACTGTCGGCATGATGGTTACGGCTTGTGCAGTTTATTATTTCCTTGTTCCGAGCAAGTTGATTATAGGAACGATTTCGGGATTGTCGATTGTTTTGAGCGGAGTTTCTGAACAACTGTTCGGAGTAGCCCTGCCTGTTTCGACGGTAGTCTTCGTTATCAATGCAATTCTCTTGGTTCTCGCATATTTTCTTATCGGAAAAGAGTTCGGAATAAAGACCGTTTATACAGCACTTATACTCGGTCCGATGATGAGAGTTTTGGAAACCTATTTCCCATACGAGAACTTTATAAGAGAAGGAGGTTCGATACCATCTGTAATGGGCGATATTTGGTTTGACCTTTGCTGTTTTGTTCTTCTTTTGAGTGCGGCACAGACCGTTCTTTTCAAGATTAACGCCTCTACCGGCGGACTTGACATTTTGGCAAAGATAGTAAACAAATACCTGCACTTCGACATAGGAGCATCGGTTGCCGTTGCAGGAGCTGTGATTTGCTGTACTGCATTTGCCATCAACCCTTTTCACATGGTTGTAATCGGTTTGATAGGAACGTGGATTAACGGTTTGGTTGTCGATTACTTTACCGCAGGGCTGAACAACAAGAAAAGAGTCTGCATAATCTCATCTCAACATGAGAGATTGAGAGATTTCATAGTCAATGACTTGGTTAGAGGAGTTACTCTCTACGAAGTAACCGGAGGATACAGCAATCAAAAGAAAGTAGAGATAGAAGTGCTGCTCAACAAAGACGAATTTACAAGGCTGATGAAACTTATCGAGCAAGAAAAGATTGATGCCTTTGTTACGGCAGGCAATGTGAGCGAAGTTTACGGCTTGTGGGCAGGCAAAAACAGCAAACAAAGACGCAAAATCTGAGTTTGGCAACAAAGTCGTCGTTTTTTCGAAAGCAAAAAACAATGGAAAAAGGTACGGTCATAAGGACTACGGGCAGTCATTACACGGTAAAGAATGCCGAAGGCGAAGAATTTGAATGTTGTATCAAAGGCAAGTTCAAGATAAGCGGCATCAAATCGACCAATCCCGTTGCCATTGGCGATAAGGTAGAGTTTATCCCTTCCGACAAAACATCGTACGGATTGATTTGTGCTATCGAACCAAGACAAAACTACATCATAAGGAAAGCAACCAAACTCTCAAAACAAACACATATCATAGCTTCAAACATGGATCAGGCATTGCTGATTGTTACAGCCGTTTTGCCACGAACAAGCACCGGTTTCATAGACCGATTTTTGCTTACCTGCGAAGCATACCACATTCCCTGCATATTGGTCTTCAACAAAACAGACCTTTATGAGAAAGAGACCAAAGAATATGCCGATTATGTGAAGTCAATCTACGAAAAGGTGGGCTATCGCTGCATGGAGACTTCTGCAATCGAGAAAACAGGCATAGAAGAGTTGAAAGAAGTACTGAAAGACAAGACTTCACTTCTTTGCGGACACTCGGGCGTTGGCAAAAGTGCCTTGGTCAATGCCTTGGACTCAAACCTCAACCTCAAAACATCGTCCATATCTTTGAGCAACTTTAAGGGAAAGCATACCACAACCTTTGCACAAATGTATTCCTTGGCGTTTGGAGGCAACATAATAGATACTCCGGGCGTCAAATCTTTCGGCATGGTCGATTTTGCTCCCGAAGAAGTTGCCGGATACTATCCCGAAATGAGAGAAAGGCTGTCGGAGTGTCGCTACTACAACTGTACACATATTCACGAACCCGATTGTGCAATCAAACGTGCGGTCGATAATGGCGAAATATCACAGGAGAGATACTTAAACTACCTCAACATCGTCAATGGAGAGGAAGTGCAAATGCAACAATGGCACACCAAGTAACAAAACGAAAGACATGAGAGCTGTAATACAAAAGGTAAAACGAGCAAGACTGACAATAGACAACCAAGAGTACTCAAAGATAGACGAAGGATTGATGGTGCTGTTGGGAATTGAAGACAGCGACACAGAAGACGACATAACTTGGTTGGCAGACAAGATAAGGAAGCTGAGAATATTTGAAGACGAAAACTCGGTTATGAACCTTTCTGTCGAAGATGTGAAAGGAGAGATTATGATTGTGAGCCAATTCACTCTCCATGCAAGCACCAAGAAAGGCAATCGTCCTACATATATTCGTGCATCAAAGCCCGAGTTTGCCAAACCAATGTATGAGAAGTTTGTTTCTTACACCAAGGAAACTTTTTCGGGAAATGTGGTTACCGGAGTGTTTGGTGCAGATATGCAGATAGAGTTGGTGAACAACGGACCGACCACAATTTTAATTGACACAAAAAACAAAGAATAATAAGGAATAAGGAGTAAGGAAATGAAAACTCTGATAGTGGTATTGGGAGCAACCATCGTTTTGTTGGCATTGAGCTTTTGCTTTATAGGAATAAAGATGTTTGTAAAGAAGAACGGAGAGTTCAAAAGACGTTGTGCGAGCGTCGATCCGATAACAGGCGACCGCACCTCTTGCGTTTGCGGCAAAAGCAATGTGTTTTCCGACAGCTGCAAGAGCGACAAGAAATACAATCCCTTGGAAGTAAACAAAGAACTTCTGGAAGAAACAAGATAAACTCCCGAAAACTCATCTTCAAAACGATAACGCACTTCGACCGATTGTCGAATTGGTTTTAGATTTTTGCCTGTCGGTGCTTTGTAAGGCAGACAGAGAGACTCCTATTTCCCCAACTGTTTGAGTTTTTTGCGAGCCTGAGTAACGTAGAGGCTTGTAGGATAGTCCAAAATTATTCTTTGGTAGTACTCTTTTGCCGCAAGAGTGTCATTATATTGGTTTTGAGCAATGTCGGCAAGCTGCATGAGAGCATCGTCTGCCGTAAGGTCGTAAGGATATTTCAAAAGCAACTCTTTGAACAGGCTGTCTGCTCGCTCAAACTTTCCTTGCTCTTTTGACATTACGGCTCTCAGATAGATACATTCGTCAAACACAGGGTGGTAAAGATAGCTTTGCATAATCGTATCAAGGTATGCTTCGGCATTGTCGTAGTTGCGATATTCTCTTTCTCTTTCGGCGTAAGCAAACCATTGCATTGCTCGGAAAGTACTGTCATCATCGCGACTATCTTCAATCAAAACGCTATATTCCAAGGCATCGTTGGCAATCAGCTTGGTTGTTGAAGCCCTGAGAGCCTTGAATTGCGACAACGCCCACTCAATTTCGCCATTGTAATAGCTCAACATGGCTTTGAAAAACTTGGCTTTGTCGCTCAAAGGCGAGTTGGGACAATCCTTTTCGACCTGCCAACACAAAAGACTTGCCTGCCAGCTGTCTCCATTCACGTTGTATATCTCTGCACTCAGCAGTTTCATTTCGGCTTTTTGGTTTGTCGAAAAAGAATTTGAGGCGATACATTGAGACAAAATATCGACAGCTTTTTGTGGTTGCCCTGCATGGAAAGCTAACAGCTCACAATCTTGCATTATAGGGGTGAAATTGTCTCTCGAAAAGCCATATTTGTTAAAAATGTCGTCAAATAGTTTGAGCAAATTGTCAAGAGGCTTTTTGTTTGAGGGGTTTTGCATGAATGCCTTGTACTTCACGTTGGCATATCCCGAAAGACATCGTTGGTAAAAGACGTTTTCTTCTCCCTTGTCGATAATATATTTGTATGCTTTCTCGGCAGGGATTAACCGCTCGGCGTTATCCATGTCGGAAGCAAAGTCTGCAACCGTTGCACCGCTGCTGTGGTCAAATGTCCTGTCGATTTGTTTTGCCATCTCGAAAGCCTTGTCCGTTTGGCCTGCCTGACAATAAAGCCACAGACCGAATTGAGCAATCGGAAGATTGTTTTTGTTTGTTTTGTAGAGCTTTTCCCAGTTCGTTTCGACAGATTTGATGAGGTTTGCCGAGTCTTTGGCAAACAATGCCGCAAGATTGGTTTGTATTCTCGGAATGTTGAGAGGATTTTCTTCCAACATCAAAAGGTATTCCTTGGCAATGGATTCATAATCTCCCTCTTGAAGGAAGATATTTCCGAGTTGAAAGCCGTAAGCCGACTTGTCGTGCAACAATTCTCTGCCTTTGAGAAAGACCTTTTTCGCTTGTTCGGTATTTTTTGAGTACATGAACGCATTTCCTATGCGTTGAATGTCGGAATTGTTGGCTTTGAGGTTTTTGAGAATGCGTTCAAACTGCTTTTCCGCCTTTTTTTCGTTGCTGTTTTGCCGATATAGATTGTAGAGAACAACAGGCAGTTCGACCCTTTGAGGAAACGCCTTGATTGCTTCTTTGAGACATTTTTCTGCTCCCTCAATATCGCCGTTGTCTTTCAACAGATTGAAAAGCAAATCATATACCTTTTCATCTTTATTCTTTTTCAGGTAGTCCTGATAGAGGTTTGCAGCCTCTTCCCACCTGCCTTCTGCTTCCAAAGCGGCAGCCTGTCCGAGCGAAACGTCCTTTTGGGCAAATGCAGCTTGGAAATACAGCAACACAAATGAGAAAACTATCAGAGCAACCCTCGGCATGACATTACAGAATGTTGGCAACCTGTTCTTTAATCTTTTCAAGCTCGTCCTTCATCTTGACAACCAAGACCTGAATGTCGGCATCGTTTGCCTTAGAACCCAAGGTGTTAATCTCTCTTCCCATTTCTTGGGCGATAAATCCCAACTTCTTTCCCTGACACTCCTCTTTGGAAAGACATTGCAAGAAATAGTCGAGGTGTTGTCTCAAACGTACCTTTTCTTCTGTGATGTCGAGCTTTTCGATGTAGTAAATCATCTCTTGTTCGAGGCGGTTGTCATCTGCCTTTATGCTTTCAATCTCTTTCAATCGGGCAATCAGTCTGTCTTTTATTCTCTCGCATCTTCCGGTTTCGTACTTCTCCACTTCTTTGAGAAGTTCTCCTATCAGGTTTATTCGTTTTTCAAAATCCTTTTCCAATATTGCACCCTCACAAACTCTGTATTGGTCCAACTGTTCGGCAGCCTTGTGAGCCAAATCGAGAAAAGCAGCTTTTTCTTTATCGTCAAGCTCTGTTTGTTCGCCGCCTTTGACTTCGGGTTGATTGAGAACGTATGTCAAAAGGTTGGTTGTGTCTGCCCCAACGCTCATTGCAAGAGAGTAAAGCGATTTGTAAAGACTGACAAACGCCTGAGCGTCAATTCCCAAAGCCACTTCGGCATTTGTTTTCTCTATTGTGGCAATACAATCTATCTTTCCCCTTGTGAGCTTTTCCGAAAAGATATTTCTTATTTCAAATTCCAATTCTCTGTAACGCACGGGTAGTTTTATCGAAGCGTCCAAAGCCTTTCCGTTTAATGATTTTATCTCCAAGGCAATCAAGTAGTCTCCGCATTGAGCCTTTGCCTTGCCAAATCCTGTCATCGATTTTATCATATCGTATTCTGTTGTTTAGTCAAAAAAATCAAACAGCAAAAATACAAAATCATTTGATTATTCGTTGTATCAAATAGTCATTAGAACGAAATTTGTTATTTTTGCAGTAGAAACCAAAATAAACAGAGATTATGTATTGGATAATTTTCATAGGATTCAGCTTGTTGAGTTGGATTATCGGAAACCGATTGAATGCGAGCTTCAAAGCCTATTCAAAAATTCCGACTGAGAATAACTTTACGGGAAAAGAAGTTGCCGAAAAGATGTTACGCGACAACGATATAACAGATGTGAGCGTCAGATGTGTGGAAGGACAGCTTACCGACCACTATAATCCCGTTACGAAGGTCGTAAACCTTTCCAAAGCGGTATATTACGGCAACAGCGTGGCTTCTGCAGCCGTTGCAGCTCACGAATGCGGACACGCAGTGCAACACGCCGAAGGCTATGCTTGGTTACAGCTTCGCAGCAGCTTGGTTCCTGTTGTCAATTTCGCTTCCAAGTGGGTCATGTGGGTGCTTTTGGCAGGCATGATTTTGATTCAATCGTTTCCGCAGTTGCTTTTGGCAGGCATAGTATTGTTTGCATTGACAACATTGTTTAGTTTTGTTACTCTGCCCGTTGAAATCAATGCTTCAAAAAGAGCCTTGGCTTGGATAGACGCTCACAGAATAACATCAGATTCCACTCACCCGAAAGCACAACACGCTTTGCGTCTTGCAGCTTACACATACGTTGTTGCAGCACTTTCTTCCCTTGCAACATTGTTCTATTACGTGATGATATATTTGGGAGGTAGAGACGACTAAAAGCAATTTGAAATATGTCATTTAAGCAGTTTGTAAAAAGTAAAACCTTTTTCATTCATTTGGGACTGATAGTTGCAAGTTTCTTGTTGCTTTTGGTCATATCGTTTTTTGTTTTGAAGATTTACACCCGCCACGGACAAGAATACGTTGTGCCTGATATTGAGGGTAAGGTGGTCAGTGAGATTGAACAAATGAGCGAAATGAAATACTTTGACTTGGTTGTGATAGATTCAATCTTCAAAGAAGACACTCCTTCGGGAACAATACTCAGTCAGGAACCCGTTGCAGATTCAAAAGTCAAGAAAGGAAGAAAGATATACGTTACAGTATCTTCTCTGAGCGGCGATGAGCTTAATATGCCCTTGTGTACAGACATCAGTCTCAAAACAGCGGTGCAGTCTCTTACCGACATAGGATTGAGAATTGGCAATATATCATTTCGTCCCGGTGATATATCAAACATTGTCATCGAACAGCGAAAGTCGGGTAAGATTATTCGTCAAAATGAGAAAGTAAGGCGTGGAGATGTCATCGACTTGGTTGTGGAAATGGACGTAAACAGCACTACAACCAATATGCCTGACATTTTGGGTAAGACAGAGGCAGAGGCAGAGAGGCTTTTGTGGTCGGCAGGTTTGAATGTGGGTAGAAAAACTTTTGACGGACAACAAGATAACAAGCATTCAAGAGTTGTAAGTTATGACCCTACTTTCAAAGGTCTTACACTCGGAACGACCATTTCTCTTCATTTTATCAATGATACCAAGAACAGTTACAAGAAAACTTTGAGACAATTTGAGGAACAACTGATATTGGAACAAAACGGCTATGAAGAGGAAGTTGAAGAATAGGTTTGACCAAAACAAAGCGATACTATGTATGCTTGTTTTGGTTTTTTGTTGCACAGGCTCGGCGTTTTCGCAGCTTATCCTTTGCCCTGCATCAAGACAAATTGACCAAAGCAACCTCACAAAGGTCGCAACCTACAATCTTTTGCCCTTTATAGATGATTTTTCAGACTATGAAGGTTTGCCAAATCAAAGCAAATGGCTTTCGGGAGGGGTTGTAATCAATCCGAACTATCAATTCAATCCTCCGACGGTAGGAGTTGCAACCTTAGATGCAACAGACTATTACGGCAAACTTTATAGCCAAACCACAGGAAGCCCTTTTGCAGCCGACACTCTCACAAGTCAGCCCATAAGACTTGACTCTGTTTTCTCCCCTCTCACACTTGCCCTTTCGGCAAAAGACTCTGTTTATCTCAGTTTCTTTTTTCAGCCTGCAGGAGGCGGAGCTAACCCATTGGAAACCATAGGAACTCAACCTTCGATGGCAGATTCTCTTATTTTGGAGTTCTATTCGCCTGCCGATGGTTGGAATTGGATTTGGGCAAGCGGAGGATTGTCTTCCGACAGTCTCTATGCCAAGTATGGAACGTACTATCAATATGTGCTTATCCCGATTACAGACGAAAAATACTTCACAAAAGACTTTCAATTCAGATTTAGAAACATTGCTTCGCTCAACAATTCACCACAAAACTACATATCAAATTGCGATGAGTGGAATGTGGACTATGTTTATTTGAACAAAAACAGACATTGCGGCGACACGGTGTTCAAAGACATCGCTTTTGTGGAACCGGCTCCCTCAATGTTGAAACGCTATCAGTCAATGCCTTCCCAACATTTCGCTCAGGAAGAAATGGCAGACACTTTGAGCATGAAAATCGTCAATCTGTACAATGAAGCCCTCAGTTCGACATACAAGTTTCAAGTCAAAAACGAAGAAGGTCTGCTGTTGTACTCATACGACGGAGGTTTTGAAAACATTTCACCCTATTCGGAGGCAAATCAATACCAAACTGCACCTACCCATGCACGTCCTACTCATGCGTTTACCTTTGATTTGGTTGCCAACCGCCGTTATGCTTTTGACATAGTGCATACAATCAAACAGGGAGTTGGACAAGACAATCTCTCTGCAAACGACACGGTGAAATTTCGCCAAGTTTTCGATAATTATTTTGCATACGACGACGGCACTGCCGAAAACGGAGTTGGGGTAGAGCCAATCAGCGGTTCACATCTTGCAATAGCCTATACCCTCAATGCAATCGACACACTCTCTGCCGTAGATATTTACTTCAACCGCTCGTTGAATGATGCCAACTTCAAACCTTTCTATATTTGTATTTGGAATAGCGAAAACAATCTTCCGAAAGAAATCATATACAAAACCGAACGCCTCACTCCCGAGAGCGACAGCTTAAATCAATTTGTGCGTTACGTTTTGGAACAGGCAGTTTTGTTACCTAAGGGCAAGTTCTTCGTGAGCTTGCAAACCAAGGGGAACGACTATCTCAACATTGGATTTGACCGCAACACCAATTCTGCCGAATATACTTTCACAAAAACCACATCCGATTGGCAACAATCGTTTTTGAAAGGCTCTGTCATGTTGAGACCATGCTTTGGCAGTGCAGCAGCAGTAGGATTGGATACTCCGAAACAAAAGCAAGTAAGAGTATATCCAAATCCCACAAACGGCAAACTTATTACAGATGATGCAAGCGGCAGTGTCAAACGCTTGTTTGACACAAATGGCAGGCTTGTCCTTGAAACAAGAGACAACCAAATGGATTTATCCGGTTTTGACTGCGGCATTTACATTCTCCAAATCATCAATCGCAATGGTGAAACGCAGCACACAAAAATCATAAAGACCAAATAATGCAAACAGAAGAACAAAATATAAACGAAGAACAAGAACTATACGAAAACTATCGCATAGAGGTCGAGAAAGGTCAAAAAATCCTCAGGATAGACAAGTACCTCATGATGAGAATAGAGGGAACGAGCCGCAATAAGATACAAACTGCTGCAAAGGCAGGCTGTGTCAAGGTCAATAATGCGGTTGTAAAATCCAATTACAGGGTTAAAGGCGGCGATATTATACAGATTTTTCTCACTCGTCCTCCACAAGAGATAGAAATAATACCTCAAGACATTCCGATAGACATCGTTTACGAAGATGAAGACTTGGTTGTGGTCAATAAACCTGCCAACATGGTTGTACACCCGGGTTACGGAAACTACTATGGTACTCTTTTGAATGCTCTGACCTTCCATTTTGAAAAAAATCACAAAGCAGAAGGAGAAGCACCCAAGCCTTTGCTTGTTCATCGTATCGACAAAGACACCACAGGTTTGCTTTTGGTTGCCAAAAACGAGTATGCACAAACATTTCTCAGCAAACAGTTTTTTGAACATACCACTCAAAGACAATATATTGCCATTGTGTGGGGAGACTTTCAACAAGACCACGGAACGATTGAGGGAAATATAGGCAGAAGTCTCAAAGACAGAAAGATAATGGACATCTTTCCCGATGGAGAACACGGCAAGAGTGCAATAACTCACTATGAGGTGCAACAAAGATTTGGATATATCACCCGAGTAATGTGCCAACTCGAAACAGGAAGGACACATCAGATAAGGGCTCACATGAAATATATCGGTCATCCGCTCTTTGGCGACAAGACCTACGGAGGAGACAAAGTTCTAAAAGGCACTACTTTCAGCAAATACAAGCAATTTGTCGAGAACTGCTTCCAAATTTTGCCTCGTCAGGCTCTTCATGCCGCCACCATAGGCTTTATCCACCCCAAAAGCGGCGAAAAAATGTCCTTTACCTCTGATTTGCCGCAAGATATGCAGACTGTGATTGACCGTTGGACACAATACACAAACAACAGTAAATAATAGCAAAACCAAAACGGCGTTTCATCGGAACAAAACGGCGTTTTGAAAAAATAAAACGAAGAGTTATGAGAGCAAAACGAAGAGTTATTTTTGCAGTTGCGATGCTTACTATTTTTGCAGGCTGCGGCAACAAACGCTCACAAGATGACAAGGTGCTTTTCGGAGAAGACAAAGCTCCGAAAGAAACAATCACAATACACCGATTTGACAAGGCTTTGTTTGAAAGCGGAAACACTCCGACGGAACAATACCTTCTGTCAATCGAAAAGGACTTCAAACCCATGTTTGCGGCAAGCCTTTCGGACAAACAATATATGCAGGTTGTGAAAGCCTTTGTTCAAGACAAGCAAATGCAGTCTGTACACAAAATGGTGGTGAGCATGTATCCCGATTTGAAGTGGTTGGAAGACGACTTGGCAAAAGCGATGAGCAAAATAAGACAGATACGTCCCGACAGCACCAAGACAAACATATACACCCTGATTTTGGGACCGGCCGAATACTCCTTTGCTTATCAAAACCGCATACTTGTATATCCGGAGTATAGTGCCATAAGCATAGACCTTTATTCTATGGACTCTCTGTCTGACAATCCATACTACAAAACCATGCCCGAATATCTCAGAGCAAGCCTCAAAAAAGAGAATATAGCACCCGACTATGTGAGAACTTACCTTCAAGAAATCACATTCAGAGATATACCTCTGTCATTTCAAAATCCCGAAGCCACTCTTTTGGATTGCATAATCGACGACGGTAAATACTCATACGCAGTTGCCGCTTTGCTGCCCGAATATGGGTTAAATACAATTTTTCGCTACACTCCCGCTCAACAACAATGGGTTGAGGCAAACGAATACAACATTTGGACCTACATAATTCAAAATCAGCTGCTCTATTGCAAAGACAGGACGAAATACCTCTCCCTCATTGCCGAAGGACCTTCGACAAAAGGCATAAACAATTCCCCTGCAAGAATAGGAAACTACATAGGCTACAAAATCGTTTGCGAATATATGGACAAAAATCCCATAACTCTCGACAGCCTTTTCAAGATTGACAAATCCGAACAGATACTCAAAGCTTCGGGATACAAACCCAAAAAGACTACAAAATGAAAAGAATACCACAAGCGTACAAATTGATTTTATCGAGATATGCTCTCAGCCTTCTGATGCTCTACATCACTCAGGTGGTGTTTTATCTTTTTAATACAGAACTCTTTCACATCGACGGCTTTTCGAGCGTTTGGAAGATGTTTTGCGGTTGCACTCGTTATGCTCTTTCGTCTTTGAGCGTTTTTCTTGCACCCTATCTTCTTATGAGCCTGATTCCGCTTCCCTTTAAGTCAAACAAGATTTACAAAGCGGCAGAAAACATATTTTTTTACTTGGCAAACATCTTCATGATGGTGGTAAACCTCATCGATACGGGTTACTATCGTTTTACATTCAAGAGACTGACAGCCGACATTACAAGATATTTGGGAGTGGGAGGCGATTTTGACGAACTTATTCCTCAGTTTTTGAGAGATTATTGGCACATAGTGCTTACGTTTATTGTTCTTTTGAGCCTTTTTGTTCTTCTTGACCGCCTGATACGCCGACGTTTTTCGGCAAAAGAAGAAATACATTCCGCAAAACAATATGCAACTCGCAGCATAGTGTTTGTCCTCTGTGTTGCACTGCTGATTGTTGCACAAAGAGGAGGATTGCAAACAAGACCTCTCAACCTCATGCACGCAAGTATGTATTGTGAAACTCAAAACACAGCTCTTGTACTCAACACACCCTTTACTCTCTATCGCACATTTGGTAAACCGACCTTGAGACCCAAGCATTTCTTTTCTGAAAAAGAAGTCAAATCAATCTACGACCCTCATATCACACCGCAAACCTCCACTTGGGCAGACACACTCTTTGCTTCGCCTCTGCAAGTAGGGAAAACAAACGTCGTAATCATTGTTTTGGAGAGCTTTTCTGCCGAATACCTGAAAACATACAACACAACAGGTACGACTTACACCCCTTTCTTGGACTCTTTGGCACAACACTCCATAGTATTTCAAGGATTATCGAACGGAAAGAGGTCCATAGACGGCATACCTGCCGTTTTGTCTTCTCTTCCTTTGATGATGGAAGAAAGCTATCTTACAAGCAGCTATGGAGACAACAAATTGGGTTCACTTGCAGCCGACTTGTCAAAACAAGGCTATGCAACAGCTTTCTTTCATGGGGGATATAACGGCACAATGAACTTTGACAATTATGTCAAAAAGGTAGGATTTGAATACTACTACGGCAAAGATGAATACAACAACGACAAAGACTATGACGGAAATTGGGGAATATATGACGAACCTTTCCTTCAATATATGGTAAAGCAACTCGACACAATCGCAAAGCCCTTTGTGGCAAGCCTGTTCACCCTTTCGTCTCACCACCCTTACAGCATACCTGCTCAGCACAAGGGAAAATTCCCCAAAGGCAGCATGATAGTACACGAAACAGTGGGCTATACCGACTATGCGTTGAAGAGATTTTTTGAGCAAGCCTCAAAAAGCGATTGGTTCTCCAACACTCTCTTTGTCATAACGGCAGACCATAGTGCCTTAACTTCGCAAGAAGAGTTCAAAACCCAGCTCGGATTGTTCAAAATACCAATGATTATCTTCCACCCTTCGCTTAAACACCCTCTTGTGAGCGATATGACAATGCAACAGACAGACATCTATCCGACAATAGCCGACTTGCTACACTTGAAGAACGATATATTTTGCTTTGGTCGGAGTGTGTTCTCTCCACAGCAACATTACTATATGTATTACACCAACGGAGAATATCTTCTGCTTATGGACGGTTATTTGAGCAAGTACACAGAAGGTCATTCATTGGAGTTGTACTCTGAAAAAGAAGACCCCGGATTGAAAAACAACATAGCCGAAAAGTATAAAGATACAGCCGCCAAACACAAACGCTTCACCGAAGCCTTCATTCAGCAATACAACAACAACATTATCTCAAACTCCACCCACCCATAGTCGAGAAATGGAAACAAAAAAGAAGATACTATTTATTGTCAATCCCATTTCGGGAGTCGGAAAACAAAAAGTGATAGAAAAAGCAGTCGAAACCTATCTTGACAAAGACAAGTTCGACTACCAAATCGCTTATACGGCATACGCACATCATGCAACGGCGATTTCTTTGGCAGCAGTGCTGAAAGGCTTTGACATTGTTGTGGCAGTGGGAGGAGACGGTTCGATAAACGATTGTGTCAAAGGCCTTGTCTCTACGGACGTAACCCTTGCCATAATCCCCACCGGAAGCGGAAACGGTTTGGCCCGCTGTCTCGACATACCCCTTTCGGTAGAACAAGCAATAAAAGCAATCAACCAAATGAAGACCAAACGGATTGATTGCATCAAACTAAATAACACAGTCTATGCAAGTATTGCAGGCATAGGCTTCGATGCCCTCATTGCTCGCGAATTTGCCAAAACGAAAACCAGAGGCTTTCAACCATATCTCAAACTTGTCCTACAAAACTATCCGCAATATAAACCACAGAACTACACCCTGATAATTGATGACATAGAGATAAACACCCAAGCACTCTTTGTCAGCTTTTCAAACTCCAATCAGTTCGGCTTCGATGTAGAGATTGCAAACAACGCAAGCCTTTGCGACGGATTGATAGACGTGGTCATTGTACAAAAACCACCTTTGCCGCTATTGTTTTGGACAGCACAGCTGCTCTTTTGGAGAAAATTTGACAACTCAATCTACGTCAATGCTTACCAAGCCAAGAAAGTAACGGTAAAAAGCAACAATCCGATAGGAGTAAACTTGGACGGAGAATACGCAGAGTTTGACACAGACCTCACATTTGAGATAATGCCCGACAGCCTCAACGTAATCATACCCTGAAATTTGCAAATCGAAAACACAATACACAATGGGAAAGAAAAACAACAAGATAGGAGTAGTCTATTCGACCAATCCCGACTTTGAATACACATACGAAGAAGACGAAACAGTCGAAAGCCTGCCGCCACACAAGCAAACCCTCAAAATACAATTAGACAAAAAACAGCGGGCAGGCAAACAAGTAACCCTGATTGGCAATATCGTTGCCACAAGCGACGAGATCAAAGACCTATGTAAGGAACTGAAAGCCAAATGTGGCGTAGGAGGCAGCTGCACAGAGAGCGAAATCCTGCTGCAAGGCGACCACCGCGACAAAGTAATCGACCTTTTGACCCAAAAAGGCTACAAAACCAAACGCATAGGCGGATAAACAACAATTTACATACAGCTGTCTTCTTGTGAAACAAGGAACAAGAGGACAAGAACTTTAACATTTTTCAAACTTTGAAATTCTATCCGCAATAGTCGAAACAAAGTTCTACTAAACCCTAATTTGACTACGTTTTGCTTTTCTGTCCTCATTACATTGGCGAAATGCAAATATGTCAGATTTTTTCAGTAACTTTTGCAAGAAAAGATAACTCGCTTAGAATAAATCGGTTGGTCGGATTGCTTGAAAATTGGGTAATGAAATAGCAACCGTTCGTATTTCTGAGTTCTTCATTGTTATGCTCCAATGTGATAACTCTGATGGCACAAAGATACGAATTAATCATATAGAAATTGTTTTTCTCTTCGTTTTTTCGTGTGTTTATGTTTTTATCATTACTTTTGCAACAAATTTAAATCTAGTATAATGGCTAAGACTTACCAAAAGACCAAATTGCAAGAAGTGACAATTAAAGGTTATAAATCTATCGCCTTTAATAGACCTGTAACATTGAAACTTAATGATGTTAGTATATTGTTAGGCGCAAATGGTGCTGGAAAAAGTAATATTATTAGCTTTTTTCGAATGTTAAGTTATATGATGAGCAAATCATTTGGGAAATATGTTGAAATGTCTGGCACTTCCAATGCTTTATTACATTATGGCACAAAAAAAACGCCAGTAATGTCTGGTGAAATAAAATTTTCCGATTCAAAATCAATTGATACATACAGCTTTTCATTGTCAAATGCGACTCCAGACAGGTTAATTATTACAGAAGAACGCATTGTGTGGCACCGTAAAGGAGAAGTAAAACCTTACGAAGTTACTTTAGAGCCTGTATTTAAAGAATCTGCCCTTGCAGAAAGCGATAATCCTGTAGCAAAAACGATTTTTCAGATGCTATCATATTGTAAAGTATACCAATTTCATGATTCATCGGTAGAAGGTCCTTTGCGTCAGGTTTGTCCCGTAGAAACAACTAATTATCTGCAATCACATGGTAATAATTTACCTTCGTTTCTTCTATTTTTACGCGAAAATTATAAGGATTCATACAATAGAATTGTTGATTATGTCAGAGATGTAGTACCTCAGTTTCAAGATTTCTATCTTGAACCTAATAATAGGTTTATTTCTCTACGTTGGATGGATAATTCAGCAACAGATTATCGTTTTAATGCATATCAATTTTCTGATGGTTCAATTCGATTTATAGCATTGGCAACTTTGCTTTTGCAACCACCACAGACAATGCCAAATGTAATAATACTTGACGAGCCAGAATTAGGCTTACATCCATACGCCATAACTCAACTTGCAGAGATGATAAAGGACGCATCAATACATGCACAAATTATTATTGCTACTCAAAGTAAAGATTTGGTAGACCATTTTGACATAGATAATATTTCTGTCATTGAAATGGATAAAGAAACTCAGTCTACCACAGTTACTCATTTAAGTGATGAGGAATACCATTTATGGCTTCAAAGATACACTATAAGTGAATTATGGGATAAAAATATTATAGGAGGACGTCCTGTATGAAAGCTAAAATAATCCATATTTTATGTGAAGGGCAGACAGAGCAAGGTTTTGTAGAGGAGGTTTTGCGTCCATACCTTCAAGATAATGGTATAACAGGTGTAAAGGGCATTTTGATTACAACGAATAAAAAGAAGAATGCTCGAGGTGGAATGTTGACATATAATCACGCTTTAACAGACCTTAACCTATTGCAACAAACGAAAATAGATGGAAATTATGAAAGACACATATTTACGACAATGTTTGATTTATATGCTCTTCCTGATGATTTCCCCGGTTTTGAAAAAAACAAAGCAGTTAGTGATCCATATTTAAAGGTGTCTAATTTAGAGAAAGATTTTGCAAATGCAATAAATGATAAACGTTTTATTCCTTATATTCAACTTCATGAATTTGAAGCGCTTCTATTTTGTGGCATTGAATACATTGCAAAACTCTACCCTGGTTGCGAAAAACGATGTGAACAATTAACTCAAGCTTTACAGAATGTAGGTAATCCAGAGTTAATCAATAATAGTCCACATACAGCTCCAAGCAAGCGTATTATAAAAGCAATAGAAGGGAATAATAAGACACATTATAATTATAATAAGCCTAAAACAGGTAGATTTGTAACGGAAAAGATTGGTATTGATGAACTTCGCTCAAAATGTAAACACTTTGATGAGTGGATTGAAAAGCTAATCAGTTATTAAAACTTTACAAAGCCGACATTCAATTTCATATGGGTTTGAATGTCGGCTTTTTTGTTATTTTTTATCCTCAATTTTAACGGGACACTAATGTTCCACCTCCATTTGCTTGATATTGGATTGCAGTTGTTCGATAGTTTCGTATCGTATTGCGATTTTATCTCGTAAATCCTCGTTTTTGCCTTCCAACGATTTCATTTTACCGCTGCCGAAAAGAGAACTTACTTCGCTTGCAAGTGCTGTGGCTGCATCAGTGGCTACTGTCGGTCAGGCAGGGTGTTATCGCAGCGGGGGAGTGGGTGTTTTTGGAGAGAAGGGACTTGTACATCTTGCTCCTGCTTCGGAAAGAGTTCCGATTTTGATGAAAGGTCTCTTTGAATGGTTGAGAAATTCCAAAGACCATTTGCTTATCCGCTCTTGCGTCTTCCATTACGAGTTTGAATTTATTCACCCCTTTATTGACGGAAATGGAAGAATCGGGAGACTGTGGCAGTCTCTTATCCTTGGCAAGCTACACCCTCTTTTTGAATATTTACCAATCGAAAATATGGTGTATGCCAATCAGCAAAAATACTATGATGCTCTCACAAGAAGTTCTGCAATCGGGCAGTCCGGTCCTTTTATTGATTTTATGCTTGGAGAGATTTTGCATACTCTTGAAGTTCACAAAGATATAGGAAAGGACATTGTTGAAGATGCAGCCGAGATTGAGTCTCAATTCAGCAGTCTTTTTGGCGAAAAGTTCGGTATAAAGTTCCATATAAAGTTCGGTATAAATGACAAAAAGCTGCTTGTTCTTATAAATAATAACCCTCATCTTACTCTTGATGAGCTGTCTGTCCGTATGGGTATCACTACAAGAGGAGTCGAAAAACAGATAAAACGCCTCAAAGAACACGGAGTGATAGAACGACAAGGCAGCAAGAAGAGTGGAAAGTGGGTAATCTTGAAGTAGCTTTTTCAAACAAAATTTGTTTTTGTAAGGAATTGATTTCCAAAGTATTCATTTTGCTCTGAAAAAACGCCGTCTTTTTGAAAAAAATTGGCGGTTTTTCGGAAAAAGACGGCGTTTTTTTGTGAGAAGACGGCGTTTTTTTCGTGCATATCAAAATAGTCAAAATCTATGCTTTGAAAGTGTGGGTTGTTTTGAGATGTCGGAAAGTGGAGTTGCGAAAAATGTGGGTTGAATTTGGGCTTTGGGTTATTGCAGGTCGGTTAGTTGTGCGGCTTGTTGCAAGAGGGTTAGTTCAAAGTCGAGAATGCAGGCTGTCATTGTGCTTATGTACGGCACATCTACAAAGCATACCAAACATATAGTGGTGAAAAGGATAATGCCCACAAAGGGAAGAACTAACAAATTGGAGATTAAGAACAGCAAAGGGAATGTTCCGAAGCGGCAAACGACAATCGGAAGAGTGAAAAGTTGTGCCGACATGGTTGTGGAGGCTGTTTTTGCCACCGAAGTCAAGTGCCTGTTCACATATCTGTCTATCCATTTGTCTGAAAGGGGCTTGCAGGCGACTATTCCGAAAACTGCAAGGTAGGAGAGTTGAAAGCTGACATCGAACAGCAACATTGGCGAACATAAAAGCATGATAAAAGCCGACACAAACAGCACGTTGATTGTGTCGCTTCTGTATGCGGTGAGATTTGTCAGCATTGCAAGGCTCAACATCAGGGCAACTCTGAGTGAAGAAGGGGTGCAGCCTACAACGAAAGCAATAATCCATACTAAAATGATAAGGATTATCCTCCTCAAATAGAAGCCTTTGATGCCCAAAAGGTGAAGGTATTTCAAAAAAATGTCGAACATGGCAACAATTAAGCCTATATGCAATCCGGACACGCACAATATGTGGGCTATTCCTGCGGCAGAGAAACTCAACCTTACTTGTTTGTCCAACGATGTTTTGTCTCCAAGGAGCAAGGAGCTTGCAAGGGCTTTGTTTCCGCTTGTTAATTCGGAGCGGTTTATCCTTTGTTTCAAAAGGGTGTTGAATTTGTGTGCATAATATTGCAAGTCTTTGTTTTTTGGTTCGGAAGAGAGAGAATAGTTCCTTGCATATATGGTGTGAAACACTCTTTTGCGTTGCATGAATTTCTTGTAATCGAAGTTGCTTTGAGGATAGTTCTCTATCAATCGGGGTGTTGCACTGCTTTCTACAAGGCTTGCATATTCCAAGTGTCGTTTGTCTGAGCGTGGAATGCAGAAAAGGACTTTGCCTTTTGTCTTTTGCCATTTGTGTCCGTCAAAGTAGTGAGTTACTTTGGCTGTATAGCAAAGCCAATTCTTCTTTGGAGAGTTTTCTTCTCTGATTTCATATCGGAAACTCTCGGCTTGACCAAGGTGTAACGAATAATGTTCGCCCACAACAAAGGCGGGAGCAAACCAATCGAGCAGAAGTATCCCTGCAATCAGCAGAAACAAAGGTATTGCAACGGGGCGACTTATCATCAAAGTCGCAATTTCAATCCTGCAATTATGGTTTCAGGACGGAAATTGAAGACGGCATTCATTTCTGCTGCCATACAAAAGCCGCATTTGTCACAAACGCCTTGTTCTTTTCCCACACATTGAGATAGTTTTGTGCCGTCCGAAAAGATAAAGTTGGTAACCCAGCATTCGGGAGTGAAGTTCAAGTGTTTCATCTTCTTCAATCCGGTAGCAGAGTTCATTATCGGATAGCCTTTCTTCTTATAATCCAAAATCAGGTCGATGATTTCTGAACGTTTTTCCATGTCCAACGCCAAGTATTCCGTACCTTCGAACGGTGTATGGAAGTTTAGCGATATGGATTTGAGGTAAGGGCTGTTTTTTACGTACTCTATTGTCGGTGCAACGCCTTGATAGTTGAGCGTATTGATTGCCATGTTTGCCGAAAGGGCTTTGTGGTTGCAGGTTGCGATGTTTTTCTCCAACCTTTCAAACGTTCCCTGTCCTCTTATTTGTTCGTGCCATTGTCCTATGCCGTCAAGGCTCACCCAAATGCTGTCTGCTCTCGAATTTACAAAAGGACGTTGGGCGTTTGTGGTGATTGTGCAGGAGTAAAAGCCAATCTGTTTTGCCAAGTCAATCAAATCGTCAATCCTTTTGCCCTTGTCTTCCCATATAAAGGGTTCTCCTCCCTCAAAATCGACAAACCGACTTCCCAAAGAGTAACAATACTCCAATTCTTTGCGAATTTGCTCAAAAGTCTTGACGTTGGGATTGTCATAATTATAGACGCTGCAATGCTTACACTTCAAGTTGCATTTGTCAGATATGAAGATGACGCTTTGAAGAGGCTTTTGCTTTCCGAAAAACCTCGCTTGGACAAACCACTTTGCCAAGTAACATAATTGTTTTACCTGCATAATATCAATATAATAGTAACTACTGCGACGATAAGGCAAAAATCGGATATTATATTCCTTGCACAATACCATCTTATCATGAACCAATCTATTCCGCTTTGCTTTATTGCTTCCCAATTTTCCATTCTTCCCAAAAATTTGGGTGGTCGCTCCATATTTATCTCTTTTTTGTTTGCAAAGGCTTTGAGAGAGTGCAGCAACCACAAGGCTCTCGGAAATACAAGCAGAACTGCAAGATATGCATAGTGAAGATAGCCTGCCAAAACAGCAACAACTATTGCTGCAAAGGGAACGATGTTCAACAAAATGCTCACTGCAAGATTTGCTTTGTCGTTTGAGAGCAATACTGCAAGGGTTACTTTTCCCGAAGCCTTGTCGGCAGCTTGGTCAATAAAGCTGTGAGTAAACAGAATGTTGATTACCAACAATCCCACAGGGATAGAAACCCATATTATCGAAGTATCGAAATGACCCGATGCCGCAATATACACTCCGCTCATCAAAAGCGGTCCGAAAATCACCCCTATTACCAACTCACCCAAGCCTCTGTATGATAGTTTGAGGGGTTTTGCCGAATAGAATAAGCCCAAGAAAAGAGTAACAAGAGCAATCCACAGCACATTGCTGCCTCTGAAAGCCAAAACACAGCCTCCCAAAAGAGCGGCAAAAGCCAAAAATAAGACGATTGCCCATCTCAAATCGGCAAGAGTGGCAGAACCGTCGGTAAGATAAGGATATTTCACAATTCTTGCACGAAAGCCTTGACGGACAAGTTTCTTTCGGCTTTCGGAAGTGCCTACCTTATAATCAAAGTAGTCATCTGCAAGGTTCATTCCCAAATGTGCCGCCATAACTCCCACAACTGCTGCAAGGGCAAGCCATGGGTTAAAATTCTCGCTGCCAAGTGCCATGACAACTGCAAGCATTGCGGGCATTAGACTTTGCATGAGAGAAGTCTTTCGTGCATTTGTCATCCAAAAAGAGAGTGTCTTCATAAATAAACGGTGGTTTTTGTAATCAGTATTTGATAGTTTTCAAAATCCTTCCTGCTTAAAACTTTCGAGCATTCGTCTGTCGCGTTTGCTTGGTCTGCCTATTCCGCGGTCTCTTGCCTCAAAGGCACTTTGTCTTGCAAGTCTTATTCTCTCATATTCTTCTTGCGGAGTAAGGTCTTCCATATATTTTGCAACATCTTTTGCTCCCACTCGGTTGGAAAGCAGTTGCACTACTCTCACCTTGCGGTGCAGTTGGTCGATATTGACTTGATAAACATCGTTTTCCTTTACTTCGTGTGAGGGCTTGACTTTTGTGCCGTTACAAACCACCTTTCCCAACCTGCAAGCCTCGCTTGCAAGCGAACGGGTTTTGTAAAGCCTTACTGCCCACAGCCATTTGTCTATTCTTACTTCCATTTTCACAAAAGGGTTTCAGACTATTTTGCACGGAAATAGATTGTTATCGGAACTCCGTTGAAGTTGTACATTTCTCTCAGGCGGTTTTCGACAAATCTTTTGTAGGGTTCTTTGACGTATTGAGGAAGATTGCAGTAAAAAACAAACTGAGGATAGGCGGTTTTGAGCTGCGTTATGTATTTTATCTTGACATATTTTCCCTTGTAGGCAGGAGGAGGGTTTTGTTCCTTGACTATAGGGAGCAATCTCTCGTTCAGCTCTGAGGTTGCAATCTGTCGGCTGCGTGAAGCATAGACTTCTCTCACCGTTTCCAATACCTTATATATCCTTTGCTTGTTTATTACCGAGGTAAAGACAATAGGCACATCGTCAAACGGTGCAATCTTGCTTCTTATCCTCTGTTCAAATTCCAAATGCGTCTTTCCGTCTTTGTCAATCAAGTCCCATTTGTTTACAACTATCACAATGCCTTTGTTGTTTCGCTGAACAAGAGAGAAAAGGTTGAGGTCTTGCGATTGCAAACCTTCGGAAGCATCTATCATAAGCACACATACGTCAGCCGTTTCTATCGAACGAATTGACCTCATGACCGAATAGAACTCCACATCTTCCATTTCTTTGCTCTTCTTCCTTATTCCTGCGGTATCGACAATGAGAAAGTCAAATCCGAAAAGGTTGTAGCGAGTGCTTAGAGCGTCTCGTGTTGTTCCGGCAGAGTTGTGAACAATGTTTCTCGGCTGTCCTATGATTGCGTTTATCAAAGAGCTTTTTCCTACGTTGGGTCTTCCGATTACGGCAATCTTCGGTATGCCTGCATACTCGTCTTCAAATGTTTCTTCGGTGTTGAAGTTCTTCACTACCTCGTCCAACAGCTCTCCCGTTCCCGAACCGTTTACGGCAGATATGGTATAAATATCTCCCAGTCCCAAAGAGTAAAACTCCACATGGTCGTTTGCCCTCGAAGCACTATCAACCTTATTTGCAACAAGAAGCACTTTTTTGTCGGAACGTCGCAACATATCTGCCACATCTTCATCGCTCGAAGTCAATCCCTCTTTCACATCGACCATAAACAAAATCACATCGGCTTCTTCAACAGCCAACTTGACTTGTTTGCGAATTTCTTCCTCAAAACGGTCTTCACTTCCGATGATATAACCTCCTGTGTCGATTACGGAGAACTCTTTGCCGTTCCAAGAACTCTTTCCGTAGTGGCGGTCTCTTGTAACACCTGCCTCGGAGTGAATGATTGCGTCCCTTGTTTCGGTCAGACGATTAAACAAAGTCGATTTTCCGACATTTGGTCTTCCCACTATTGCCAATATGTTTCCCATTGTAGTATAGTTGATATGTGCTTGCAAAGGTACAAAAATAAGCCGACACAAACTCCAATTCCCGTTCTATGCAAAAAAATCGGCGATTTTATTTCACCCGAACACTCTTTTGAGAAAGTATTGTTTAGAAAACAGGACGCTCTATGGCGACTTGGGACGTCCTATGTTGGTTTGATAGAAATAGAATGGCAAAAGCGTTCGTTTTTTCTTCGATTTGTACACTCTTTTCCTCACTCCCTGCGGTTGATAATAGGATTATCAAATTTTTTTCTTGTTGATAATCGGATTATCTTGCCATGATAATACCATTATCTTCCAATGATAATACCATTATCTTCCCAAGATAATACCATTATCACGCCGTGATAATCGGATTATCAAGCCAAAATTTTTTTGATAATCCTGTGTTTGGCAAAACAAAATGGCGATTTATTTCTTCGAAATGAAGCATTCGGAAATCAACTTCTTGAAAGAAATGCTCAAAGCAAAGAAAAATGGTTTCAAAAAGGCTTTTTGGCATGGCGTTCTTTGTCTTTGGTTTGTGGTTTGTTGCTTTTGTGAAAATATTGTACCTTTGCGGCATGAATATTGCAGCATTGGTTTCGGGAGGAGTGGACAGCAGCGTGGCTGTTGTTCGTCTCAAAGAAATGGGTTACGACCCTACGATTTTTTATATCAAAATCGGCATGGAAGACAAGGACGGTTATGTCGATTGTCCCTCGGAAGAAGACATTGAAATCACGTCTTACATTGCCAAAAAGTATGGTTGCAAGTTTGAGATAGTGTCTCTGCATGAGGAATACTGGGAGAATGTTGTCTCTTACACGATTGAGGCTGTCCGAAGGGGGCTTACTCCCAATCCCGACATGATGTGCAACAAGCTAATCAAGTTTGGCAGCTTTGAAAAGAAGTGGGGGCACTGCTTTGACAAGATTGCCACCGGTCATTACTGCACTACTTCTCTTGTAAACGACAAAGTCTATCTTTCGACGGCAAAGGACCATGTCAAAGACCAGACTTACTTTCTCGGACAGATAAATTACATGCAGGTAAGCAAGCTTATGTTTCCTATTGGCGATATGCTCAAGAGCGAGGTGAGGCAAAAGGCAAGGGAATGCCGCCTTCCTTCTGCCGAAAGGAAAGATTCGCAAGGCATTTGCTTTTTGGGAAAGATTAACTACAATGATTTCATTCGCCGATACCTTGGAGAGAGAGAAGGAAAGATTGTTGAGTTGGAGACAGGCAGGGTTTTGGGAAAGCACAAAGGCTATTGGTTTCACACAATCGGGCAGCGAAAGGGCTTAGGCTTGAGTGGAGGACCTTGGTTTGTGGTAAAGAAAGACATGAACGAGAATGTGTTGTATGTTTCTCAAGGATACGACCCCGATACTCAATACGGAAAAACGATAAACCTCTCTGCGTTTGAATATATCACCGAAGACATTTGGGGAGACTTCACCGACGAAAAAGACATCTTGTTCAAAATTCGTCATACACCCGACTTTACTCGCGGAAAGCTCAGAAAGATTAACGATATTTACCGCATCGAGAGCGAAGAACGCATACAAGGCATTGCGGCAGGACAATTCGGAGTGATATATTCCCCTGATGCAAAACTCTGTTTGGGAAGCGGAGTGATAATTGACGATTAAACCGAAGGTGGTATGCAGAAAACGAAAGTGGTTCACCTGACAATAGTTCACAAGCGTTACGATTCGAGGATTTTTTGCAAGGAGTGCATCTCTCTTTCTGAGGCAGGATATGACGTAAGTCTGATTGTGGCAGACGGATTGGGCAATGAAACAAAGCAAGGTGTCAAAATCATCGACGTAGGCAGGGCAGAAGCGAGCCGAATCAAAAGAATGATAAGAACAAGTCGCAAGGCTGTCGATTTGGCACTCGGAATGAATGCCGACATTTACCACTTTCACGATCCCGATTTGTTGATTGAAGCTCTCCGATTGAGAAAAAAAGCCTGCGTAATCTTCGATTCTCACGAAGACTTCCCCGCTCTGATGAAGCAAAGGGACTATATTCCCGACTTTGCCCGCAAGGTGTTGTTTCGACTTTGTACTCTGATTGAAAAATATTCTGCCCAGCGTCTGTCGGCTGTTGTTTGTGCAACAGAAACAATACAAGATAAATTTGCAAGATATGGAAACATCAGAACCGTTGTGGTAAAAAACTATCCTGTGTTTTCTTCTTGCGAAAGCGAAACGACAAACAGCTATGACACAATGAAGCCTGTTTGTTATGTCGGGGGATTGACAGTCCTCAGAGGGGTGAAAGAAATGGTTGAAGCCTGCAACAAGGCAGGAGTAAAGCTGCTTTTGGCAGGCGAATTTGACAATCAGGCTTACTTTGAGCAGATAAAAGCTATGCCCGAATGGAGAAATGTCGAATTTTTGGGCTATGTTCCCACCTCACAAGTAAGAGAAAAGGTCTATAATCGCTCTTCGGTCGGATTGGTTCTTCTTCACAAAGCTCCAAACCACATACATTCCATACCGATAAAGCAGTTGGAATATATGCAGGCGGGGCTTCCGGTTGTTGCAAGCCGAGAAGTGGAGTTTTGTAAGCAGGTTACCGAAGCAGAAAACTGCGGAATTGTGGTCAATCCTCTCGATACAAATCAAACAGCCGAAGCAATAAGAACCATAATCGGCAATCCCGAAAGAGCAAAACAAATGTCGGCAAACGCAAAACGAGCATCTGCCGACAAATATAACTGGTCAAGCCAAGAGAAAATCCTAATCGGGCTTTACAAAGCCTTGATTGATTAGTCTTTCTTCTTGTATTCGCGATATTCTTCGTTAAGTCCCTTGATTATCTCGTCGGTTATGTTCATCGATTCGTCAATGTAGAGAACCGGAGAGCTGATATAACTCTTGGCAAAGATGACATCAAACTGCTGATGCTTCTTGTTGTAGTCTTTTATGAAAGCATAAACAGCGTCAAGCAGCTTTTTGTTGTCGGCAATCTGCCTTTCTTGAAGCTGTGTCATCAATTTGGGTTGCAGTTGTTGCAATTCGGTGCTGCGTTGCTGCAACTTCTTTTCGGTTTCTTTCTGTTGGGTGAGAGTAAGGTTCGCTCCGTTTTTCATATAGTTGGTGTAGTCGTTCTCAAACTGCTTTTGCTTTGAGGCAAACTCGTTTTCTATTTTCTTCTGATAGTCTTTGAGGGCGGCTTCCATGTCTTTTGCCATTTCATATTTTGCCAATACGCTGTCGGTATCGACGTATGCCACTTTCAATCCGCCGCTTGTGAGTGTTTTGTTTTGCTTTGCGGCCGTTTTTTGAGCCTGAGGTTCTTGTTTGTCGTCCGAGTTGTCTTGACAAAGCAGCATTATAAGCAACACAGCCGAGCATACAAGCGACAGAATGCAGCCTGCCCACAATGCAATGTTTGAATTTGGTTTCCTGTTTTCTTGTTGTTTTTCAGCAACTTCCATGTTTGTTTCTTCCATAATCAATCTTGTTTTTGCAAAACACCGTTTTGAGCTTGACAAAACGCCGTTTTGACAACACCAAAACGCCGTTTCAGCCGACCAAAACGGCGTTTTATTTTTTTAATTCGCCGTTTTATTTTTTACAATCGTTGCAAAGGTACAACAAACCAACGTTAAATTGGCTTTTTTTATTGAAAAAACACCGACAAAACCTTTTTTCAGTTGCTTGTTGTTATGTATGGCAGGAGTTTTTGGAACTCTTGTTCGCTCAAAAAGTGTATTTGTCTTATCTCTTCGGGCTTTTGGAAGTTGCGGTTGTAGTCTTTGCGAAAGTGTATGAGAGCTTTGGCAAGCTGAATGTCGATATAGGGGTGGGCAACAAGTGTTTTAATTTGGTCGGAGTTGATGTTCACCTTTCTTATCGGGTAGTCTGAAACGACAAAGTGAGACTTTATGCTCTCAAAAAGGCTTTCGTCAATGCCATATACCTCTTTGAGCTGTTCCACACTTACATATCCTCCGAGTTTTTTGCCATATCGGTAAATCATTGAGGCTCTTTTCTGCCCTATTCCTTTGATTTGTTGCAAATCTAAGCTGTCGCAAAGGTTCAAATCCAAAACAAGTTTGTGTGTTTCGGGTTTTGCAGCAGCGGTATGGGAAGTTTGGGTTTCCGGGAGAGTGTTTTCGCTTGTTGTTTCGCTCTTTGCAATTTGGTTTTCAAAGACCAAATAGGACGAAATTTGCTCAAACAATCCTCCTTGCATACAATAGAGACGGGCAAACTGCTCTTTGTTTTTGAAACCTCCTGCTTTGGTGCGATAGTTGAGTATGTTGTCTGCTTGTTTTTCGCTCAAACCGAAAGAAAGAAGCTCTTTGCGACTTACGCTGTTTGGGTTGAAAGGTCGGAAGTGGTATTTTGAACTTGCAAAATGATAAGAGGGCTGTGTTTTCGGAGCTTTGCGGTTTGTAGTTTGAGCATCGGATTTGGGCTTTGCCTCAGATACAATATGAATATTGTCTTTCAGCACGAAAAACACGGCGGACAATCCCACTGCAATGCCGACAAAGAAGAGTATGAGCGACAAATGTCGCGAGCAAAGGCGTTTCAGTTCCATTGATTACTTGTCGAAAAGTTCGGAAACAGCCTTTCGTATGTCGTCTTTGAACAAATCTCGTTTTATTATCCTGCCTTCTTTGTCTGCAATCATGTTCATAGGAATCATTTCGAAGTCGTAGCGGCTTGTAAGCTCTCTTCCGTTACCTATGAGTGAAAGCCACGGAAGCGGATTTTGCTTTACAAACTCTAACCACTCGGCAGGGTTGGTATCAACCGAGATGCTGACAATCTCCAAGCCCTTTGAGTTGTACTCTTTGTAGAGTTGCTTCAACAAAGGCAGTTCTTCTCTGCATGGTTTGCACCACGAAGCCCAAAAACACACCAATACATACTCGTAAGGTTTGATGTCTCTTTCGGTGATTGTCTTTTCGTCGGCGTCCAATGCACTGAAAGACAAAACAGACGAGCTTAGAGCTTTCTTTCTGCGGTCTTTCATAACGTTGGAAAGATATTCTGCCCATGCGTTTTCATAGTCGATGTCTAAGCAAAGCTCAGAGCAATAGTCCGTTATCGGATTGCTTTCGCTCACATTGGCTTGAAGAACCTGCCCTATGAGAAGCGAGTATGCCAATCCCGAAGAAGGATATTTGTTTAGGAAGTCTTTGTAGAGCAAGACTTGCTGTTGCTGTATCTTTTTTTGTTCTGAGGCATCTTGTTGTTCGTGAGAGGTTTCGGTGAGGGTAACTAATTTTACGAAAAAGTCGGAAAAGCTCTCTGCATACTTGTTTCCCGAATAGGAACTCTTCAACAATCCTTCTCCTTTCATATATTGGCTCACTTTTTCGATTTTCATCTTGGTGGTTTTGCCCTTTGAGAGAGGCAAAGGCAGATTGCAGGCAAATTTTCCGTCTTTTGTGCGGATTATTACCGAACAATCCATGTGGTCAGAAGAGAATTGGAGAGTGTCAAAGGAGGTTTCAAACCTGCCGTTGTCAAACTCTGCAAAAGCCAAAGTGTCTTGCAATCCTGCTTCTATTTGAGAAGGAGTTGCGTGAATGAGCAATATGCTTCCCTGAGTAAGCTCCGGAATTTCCATTACGAAAGATGAGGTCTTGGAACAAGCTGTCAAAATAAGACAAGCCGCCAAACAAAAATAGCAAATCTTCTTCATATCTGTCTGTTTTAACGGCTGCAAAGTTAGCAATAAAATCTTTCTTTGTCCGATTTTTGTGTGATTTATGGTGCAGTTCGACTTTTTTTTGTAATTTCGCCGAAAATCATGGTAAATCAAAAAATACAGAAACCAAAAACCGACATGGAGCATAAACTGATTGCTTGTTGCGGATTGGATTGTGAGACTTGCGAAGCTCGCATTGCCACAATAAAAAACGACGATGAGCTTAGAAGACAGACAGCAGAGAAGTGGAGAGAAATGAACGGGACAGATGCAATTACCACAGAGACTATCAACTGTATGGGTTGCAGAACCGAGGGAGTTAAGTTTGCTTATTGCGAGGGTATGTGCCAAATCCGTAAGTGCGTAAGAGAGAAAGGCTTTGAGACTTGCGGAGATTGTTCTCAGATTGAGACTTGTGAGCAGATAGGAATGATACTCAAAAATCTTCCCGAAGCAAAAGCCAACTTGCAATCGTTAAAATATTAAACTGAATTATAATTACCGAAAAACATTGATTGATTTGGGGATACGAAAGATTTGATATATCTTTGCAGCCCCGAAGAAGGACTTGATTTTTAATAGAGACTTACAAAAATATGGATTCAAGAAAGTTGATTTTGGCTATCAATCCGGGTTCTACCTCCACCAAGATAGCCGTATATAACGAGGAAGAGCAACTCTTTGTCAAGAATTTGAAACATTCGGCAGAAGAGATTGCAAAGTACGACTGCATTGCAGACCAATACGAGTTTAGAAAAAGCATTGTACTCGAAGAAGTAAAGGCAGCAGGCTTTGACATCAGAGATTTTAAAGTGATTGTCGGAAGAGGCGGTTTGGTAAAACCAATTTCTTCGGGCGTGTGGCGAGTTAATGATGCGATGTTGGAAGACTTGAAAAAAGGTGTTTCGGGACAGCATGCCTGCAACTTGGGAGGTTTGATTGCTCACGACATAGCTTCTTCTTTGGAAGGAGTTCCCGCAATCATTGCAGACCCTGTGGTGGTTGATGAAATGCACCCTTTGGCAAGAGTGAGCGGACATCCGGCTTTCCCTCGTCAGAGCATATTTCACGCTCTCAATCAAAAGGCAATAGCAAGACGCTATGCCAAAGACCACAACAAGAAATATGAAGACTTGAATTTGATTGTCGTTCACTTGGGTGGAGGTGTGAGCGTGGGCGTTCACCAAAAGGGATTGGTAATTGATGTCAATCAGGCTTTGGACGGAGAAGGTCCTTTCTCACCTGAGAGAACAGGTTCTTTGCCTGTAAATCACATAATCAATGCTTGCTTTAGCGGAAAGTACACCAAAGAGCAGATAAAGAAGATGATTGTGGGCGAAGGCGGCTTTGTGGCTTATCTTGGCACTAACGATGCTTATGAAGTTGAGACAAAAGCAAAAGAAGGAAGCAAAGAACACGCTTTCATTCAGTCGGCAATGGCTTACCAAGTGGCAAAAGAAATCGGTGCTGCGGCAACAGTGTTGAACGGAAAGGTAGATGCCATAATCCTTACTGGAGGTATAGCAAAGGGAAAGCCGTTTGACGATGAGGTTATCGAGAGAGTGAAATTCATTGCCCCTGTTGAAGTATATGCAGGTGAGGACGAAATGGGTGCTTTGGCAATGAACGCAACCATGTTCTTGAACAACGAAATAGAATGCAAAGAATATAAATAGCCGATTGGCTGAATATTTGCCAAAAACAAAAATCGGGGGAGTTTCAATCAAAACTCCCCCGATTTGTTTATTGCAGAGCGTCGAAAAGCATCGATGCTCCTTCGGTGTGAAACTTGGTTTGCTGATTAAAATCTTATGCCGAAAGTTGCCTGAACGATGTGATTGCTCTTTTCAAGTGAAGCAATAGCTCCGTCATAGAACTGATAATTGCCGTTGGTTCTGATGTTGGCATAACCAAGGTCGAACACATAGTGCTTGGTCTTGTATCCGAAACCTGCACTCATTGTGTTCATCGTTGCATCGTTAGGTTCGTTGTAAGGATTGCTCATAAAGGAGTATCCGCATCTGAGGGCAATCATTCCGAGTTTCAACTCGCCACCCACTCTCAAAGTATGAGCAGCTCTGAAAAGGTCTTCTACCACGGTGTTAAGCTCATTTTCGTAAAGCAAATCATTGTCAAAACGATACTTCATGTTGCTGTAATCTGCAAACTCGTAGTCTGCACTTATCGTTCCGCCGATTGCAGAGCTGTTGCTGCCAAGAACCAATGCCATACTGCCCAAAAAGCGGAACGGACTTTGAATTGCATACTCGTAAGTAGGAGCTACGCTGCCTGCATAGCTATTATATTTTACCTCCGAGCAGTAATTGTCTTCCACTGCGTAGTATGTAGGAGTGTGAATGGCAAGTCCGAACCTCAACATATTGATTGGCTTTACTATAACGCCCGCCTTGAAGTTTACTCCGACGGTTGAGAGTTCCTGAATTTCGTTGTAGGTGTAATAACCATTGCTTTCGCCTGCCGCATCGAACCTTTCTTCGGAGAAAGAGCTGACACTTTTGTAGTAAGCACAAGGCATACCAAAGGTTGTTCCGAAATAGAACCAATCATCTACGTTACCGCTGAAAGAGAAAGAAAACTCATTGATGTAACCTGTCTCTTTGATTGTTTTGAGTTGAGAAAATGTTCCGCTCTCATAAATAGAACTCAAAATGTAGTTTGAATCCAAATCGACAACTCCTGCTCTTATAAAATCGTTCTCGGTATCTTGAGCATCGACTATTGCATCTAATACAACATCATTGACAAACGAAGAGCTGACAGAGTTTCTCATCATTGTCTTTCGAGAGTTGAAGTTCTTCAAACGGTTGATACCGAAAGAGAGTTGAACATATTTCAAACCGGTGCTTTCTGCCTTTATTGTGCCTACAAGAGCGAAGTTGCCATAGTTAAATCCTGTTCTGTCGTCGCTTAAAGACAATCCCTCAATGTTTGCATCGGTAAAGTTGAAGTTTATTCCCGAAGAGAAGGTAAGCTCGCTTTTTTTGTATAAACCCAAGCCTGCGGGATTGAAATGTGAGGACATGACATCGCCTCCTACCGCTCCGATTGCTCCCGAACGAGAGATATAGTTTGCAGTTCCGTTCAGACCATACTGACTGAGCCACAAAGAGTAGTCAGGCGAAACTTGTGCCTTCAAACCTGCGAAAGCACAAATCGATAATGCTAATACGAATATCTTTTTCATCGTTTTGTTGTTTTTATTCTTTGATTACAAATGTTATCTTCTTATCGAGTGAGAAGAACCCGAGCTGCTGCGAGAAGAAGAACTTGAACCCATGCTTCTACTGCTGCTTGAGCTGCTGCTTCTCGAAGGAGAAGAATAAGTACTCCTGCTGCCGGAACGATAATTCTGCTGTGAGGACGAACGATTTATGCTTCTGTTTGTCGAAGGTCTGCCGACAGAATTTGAACGATTGATGTTGCGGTTCGATTTTATTGTCGAAGGAGTTGTTTTTCTGCTTTGGGCAGGAGGGGTGTAAGTGTTCTTGCTTCGATTTGTGGTTATGGTCGAAGTGTTTGAAGGATTGTTGATTGGTTTGGTGCTTCCTCCAATGGTTTTGGTTGCAGTGGTCGAGCGTTGCATTGGTTTTGCAAGTGGTTTTGAAACATTGGCCTGATTGTTTGTGCGAGAGATTGCAGGCTTTCCTGCACTCGGAGTGGTCAATGAGCCTGCCGACGTTGCATTTCGGTTCAATGTAACATTGCCTTTTGACAAAGTGTTCGCAGAACCTGTTCCGAGATTTCTCGAAATCTTTGTTGCATCGATGTTTCCTGCTCTTGTTATCGCTCCTTCTCCACGACGAATATATCCTGTGCCTGTCGAAATTCCTCTGTAAAGGTTTGAGTTGTGGTCATGGCTGTTGTAGTAACATATATCGTGATGAGGATAATGGTGATGACAACAGAAGTGATGATGATACGGATAGTAATAAGGACTATACCAAGACCAATAGAAAGGATCGTACCAACGAGAATAGTATGTCGGATACCACCAGCTGTAACCCAAGTAAATGGACGTTCCCCAATAGAAAGGGTCGTATGTGTACCAATACATATTGGTATAATAGTCCGCATAGTAGTCGTAATATATCACAGGAGAGTGAAATCTCCTTATTCTCGCACTGTAAGCATAGTCATAATAATCGTCTTCGTCATAGTCGATATAGTCCGAAGCCGGTTGTTCTTGAAGAGTATCCGACAAAGAGGTCTGAGATGTTGTTCCGGGGTTTTGAATTGCCTCTCTGTACGAATTGGTTTGCTTCTGGAAGTTCGGATCTTGATAGACATAATCAGAACTTCTTGAAGGGGTGTAGTTTTTCAAGTATTCGTCATCGTCTGAAGTCGAATACACATCGTCGCAACTTGTGGCCGTCAAGGCGGCGTTGCAACCCGAAAACATAAGACCTGAAAAGGTTACAATAACTGCCAAAACCAAAGTTGGCATACATAATTTCCTGATTTTCATAATACCACTCCTTGTTTTTATTGCTTCAAAAAATATTTTTGTACTTTTGCACATTGTTACGGAGGGCAAAAGTACTAATTTTTTCTTTTGCTTCCAACTACTTAGACATAATAATGAGACAAAAAGTTTAGCAATATGGCAAAAGATTTCGTAAAACGGTCGGAAAATTACTCCGAATGGTACAATGAATTGGTTGTTAGAGCCGACTTGGCAGAGAACTCCTCTGTCAGAGGTTGCATGGTGATAAAACCCTACGGCTATGCGATATGGGAAAAGATGCAATCGGCATTGGATAATATGTTTAAGGCAACCGGACATCAAAATGCGTACTTCCCTTTGTTTATTCCAAAGTCCTTTTTTGAGAAAGAAGCAGAACACGTCGAGGGTTTTGCAAAAGAGTGTGCCGTTGTAACTCACCACAGGCTCACTCCAAAGAAAGACGGCACCGCAGGACTTGAACCCGACCCCGATGCAAAACTTGAAGAGGAACTTATTGTGAGACCGACTTCCGAAACCATTATTTGGGATACTTATAAGCGTTGGATAAAATCATACAGAGACCTTCCTATTCTTTGCAATCAATGGGCAAATGTGGTTCGCTGGGAAATGAGAACGAGAATGTTTTTGAGAACAGCGGAGTTTTTGTGGCAGGAAGGACACACCGCTCACGCCACAAGGGAGGAAGCAGAGGCAGAAGCAAAGAAGATGTTGAATGTATATGCCGATTTTGCAGAAAAATTCATGGCAGTGCCTGTGATAAAAGGCGTAAAGTCTCCAAATGAACGCTTTGCGGGAGCGGTGGATACCTATTGCATTGAGGCAATGATGCAAGACGGCAAGGCACTTCAAGCAGGTACTTCACACTTTTTGGGACAAAATTTCGCAAAAGCCTTTGACGTCAAATTCCTTTCAAAAGAAAACAAATTGGAATATGTGTGGGCAACTTCGTGGGGAGTTTCCACCCGATTGATGGGAGCGCTTATCATGACCCATTCGGACGATGAGGGTTTGGTATTGCCGCCTGCACTCGCTCCAATACAGGTTGTGATAATCCCAATCTTCAAAACCGAGGAAGAATGTGAGAAAATCAACCAACAAGCCGAGAGAATAAAAACCACACTCGAACAACAAGGCATAAGCGTTCGCTATGACGACCGCCGAGAATACAAACCCGGCTGGAAATTCCACGAATATGAATTTAAGGGAGTTCCTTTGAGAATAACCATAGGAGCAAGAGACTTGGCAGAAGGCAAATGCGAAATTGCAAGACGAGACACAATGAACAAGGAGCTTGTAGATATAGCAACGGTTACAGAACTTGTCAAGCCGACACTCGATGATATTCAATCCAACCTTTACAACAGGGCGCTTCAATACCGATTGGACAACACCCGAAAGGCAGATACTTGGGAAGAATTTGTCGATATATTGGAACACAAAGGCGGATTTATCTCTGCACATTGGGACGGAACGGCAGAAACCGAAGAAAAAATCAAAGAACTCACCAAGGCGACAATACGTTGCATACCATTTGACAACGAAAAAGAAGAAGGCAGATGCGTATATAGCGGAAAACCTTCATCGCAAAGAGTAATTTTCGCAAAAGCATACTAATCAGAATAACAAAAAAACAAATTCACAATCCCCCCGATTGGAAATACAAACTTCCAATCGGGGGATTTTCGCAAAACGAACGGCCTGATATGACATCATATCGGCTTTTGAACAGCTTATTTCCCCAATCTGCACCGACAAAAACGGATTACCAAAAATTACCAAGGCTTGGTAATACTGTTACCACGTCATGGTAATGACATTATCACGCCTTGGTAATGCCATTATCAAAGCAAAAAAAATTGGTAATCCGAAACAATGCAGAGAGAAACCTTTGATTTCTGAACAGATAGTCGAGAGTTCGGCTTTTGCGAAGACAACTGAACCCCAAAAATCCGTCGTTCAATAAAGATGGATTAAAAGATTGTTTGAAACATTTGTAGAACAGACAATTACAAAACGCCGTTTCGCTCTCTTGAAACGGCGTTTTGTTTGTTTGAAAGGGCGTTTCACTGAAATAAAATGCCGCTTTTGTTCGGCAATATGTTATTTCGGTTGATTATTGTCAGAGAACTTGTTCAGCTTTCTCACTCAAACCATTGACTGCAAAAAGAGTTGCAATACCCATTCCTACTTCTATGCAATGTTCATCGACATCAAATTCGGCAGTGTGAAGATTGGTTATCGGTTTTCCCTCAATCTTCGTTCCCAAACGGAAATAGCAGGCAGGTACTCTTTGAGCAAAATAAGAAAAATCTTCGGCAGTCATTCTCATATCGATGTCAAGCACGTTTTCTTCCCCCAAATAGTCTCTTGCCCATTGCTTTGCAGAGCGTACAAGAGCCGGATTGTTATTCACAAACGGATAACCATGGTCGATAAATACGTCTGCCGTTGCTCCGTATGCTTTTGCCGTTTCTTCGGCTATGCGATGAATAAGTCGGTGTGCTTGTTTTCGCCAAGCCTCATCAAACGTTCTGATGATACATTCCAATTCAACCTTCGAAGGTATTATGTTTGTTCGTCCCTCTGCAATAAATTTGCCTACGGAAAAGGTTGTGGGCATTGTGGGATTTGCATTTCTGCTGACGATTGTTTGAAGGGCTATCACAATGTGAGATGCCGCAACAATAGGGTCAATGTTCAGCTCGGGAGTTGCTCCATGCCCTCCTCTGCCTCTTACCTCTATATATATCTCATCGGTTGATGCCATGTATTTCCCCTCTCTTATGCCGATTTTTCCCGTTTCCATTTCGGGGGTTGTGTGCAAGGCGAATATTTTTGAGGGTTTCACTTGGTCGAATATGCCGGCATTTAGCATTGTTATCGCACCCCCGGGATAGTGTTCTTCCGAAGGCTGAAAGATAAACATCACCCTGCCCTCAAAGTCGTCCGCTATTTCAGACAAAATAGTGATTGCACCAAGCAAAACAGCAATGTGAACATCATGACCGCAAGCGTGCATTACTCCTTCGTTGAGAGACTTGAAAGGAAGATTGGTTTTCTCGCATATCGGAAGAGCATCCATGTCGGCTCTAAGAGCAACGCAGCCGCTTTGAGGGTTCTTTCCCTCAACAAATCCGCAAATTCCGTTGCCTGCAATATCTCTTTTGTAGCTTACTCTTTCGAGACTGTCCAAGTAACGGCAAATAAAATTGGCTGTATTTACTTCTTGTTTTGATAATTCGGGGTATTGATGCAGATGTCTGCGTAAAGCAATGACACCATTTGAGTGGTGTCGTGCCAAATCTCTGATTTTATCTTGGATTTTCATAGAGCCACATTGCGGACTCGAACCGCAGACCTACGCATTACGAATGCGGCGCTCTACCAACTGAGCTAAAGTGGCACGCTCAGCCTAAGTTGAGGTTGTATATCTTTGTGTCCTCGCAGGGACTCGAACCCTGGACCCATTGATTAAGAGTCAATTGCTCTACCAGCTGAGCTACGAAGACCTGCATTTGACGCCTTACTGCCCCATTTGCGAGTGCAAAGGTACACTTTTATTGCATTCTCACAAAGCCTTTTGCGAAAAAACTTTTTGGGTGTAATGATAATACTTTGCAAATCAAGGCATTAAAATTGTATTTTATTTTTTTGTAATTTAGTTTGTACAATGTATCGAAAAAAAGTCATACCTTTGGGGTCTGATTGCAAGAGTTGAAATCAAAGGATAGAAAAGCAATAAAAGCACTAAACAGTATTAGTTATGACATTTTTATCAACATTATTGGAAGTTAGCAATTTGGCACCGTTTGGATACGGTTTGGCAGGAATTGGAGCAGGACTTGCCGCAATTGGAGCAGGTCTTGGAATTGGAAACATCGGTAAAAGCGGTATGGAAGCTATTGCAAGACAACCCGAAGCGACGGGAGATATTCGTTCAAACATGATTATCGCCGCAGCTTTGGTCGAGGCAGTAGCTTTGTTTGCCAATGTGGTTTGTTTGTTGGTCATATTGATGAAATAAACAAACATCAAAAAACAAAAACAAGGTGCTGTGTCGAACTTTGACACAGCACTCTGTTGCATTTTTTTTGAACGAAATCTTATAAAGATATGGGATTATTGACACCCGGAATAGGTCTGTTGTTTTGGATGTTCCTTACTTTCCTTGTTTTGTTGTTCATTTTGGGAAAGTTTGGCTGGCCTGTTGTTCTGCGAATGATGAAGAACAGAGAAGAAAGCATCAAACAATCGTTGGAGGCTGCCGACAAAGCAAAGCAGGAAATGCAGCAACTTCAATGTGATAACGAACTACTCTTGAAACAAGCTCAGCAAGAAAGAGACCAAATGTTGAAAGAGACCAAACTTTTGAAAGAAAAAATCATTGAAGAAGCAAAGCAAAGCGCTCAACAGGAAGCTCAACGAATAATATCTGCCGCAAGAGAGACCATAAACTACGAAAAATTGCACGCTATGACGGAATTGAAAAACGAAATAGCCAATCTTTCGATAGAAATTGCGGAAGACTTGCTTAAACACGAGCTTTCGGACAAACAAAAAAGCAACGAGATTATTGAAAAGAAAATATCTGAGGTAAAATTGTAAATCTATCATGAACAGCTACAAGCTACAAACTCGTTATGCTCAATCTTTGTTTGACCTTGCCTTGGAAAAAAACATTTCAAAGCAGGTTTACCAAGATATGCTTCTTGTGATGGATGTGTGCAAACAAAATCGCGAATTGCGGGTTGTTCTCAAAAATCCCGTAATCAAGCCATGCAAGAAAAAATCAATAGTAAACGACGTCTTCTCAGGCAGAGTTGAAGAACTGACTCTTGCTTTTGTCGAGCTGTTGATTGCAAAGCGAAGAGACATTCTGCTTTTTGAGATAGCCGAAAGATATACATATATATATAAGGAGTACAATCACATCAAGACGGTGAAACTTACAACAGCCGAAAGTATAGATGAGTCGATGTTGCAACTCGTTTCGGACAAGATAAGAGAAGTCTTACAATCCGAAATTGATTTGCAGACCGAAGTAAACAAAGACTTGATCGGAGGATTTCATTTGTTTGTTGACGGAAAACTTTACGATGCAAGTTTCATGAAGCAGTTTTCAAAGTTGAAAACCAGCTTCTCCAAAAATGTTTACGAGAAGATATTTTAGGCTTGGAGCATAAAGAGAACAAGATATTGATGTAAAATAACGACATAAAGCATATTTGATATGGCAGAAATTAAACCATCGGAGGTTACGGCGATACTTAGACAACAGCTTTCAAACACAAATCTTGAAACAAGTTTGGAAGAAGTTGGTACGGTTTTGACTGCAGGAGACGGAATTGCGAGAGTGTACGGACTTGGCAACGTTCAAGCGGGAGAATTGGTGGAGTTTGAAAACGGAGTTCAGGCAATAGTACAAAATCTTGAAGAAGACAATGTCGGAGTTGTCATATTGGGAAACGCAGACTCAATCAGCGAAGGAGATATTGTCAAAAGAACAAAACGAATAGCCTCCATAAGAGTGGGAGAAGGTTTGTTGGGAAGAGTAATCAACACCATAGGAGAACCGATTGACGGGAAAGGCAAGATTGAGGGCGAACTATTTGAGATGCCTCTCGAAAGAAAAGCTCCCGGCGTAATTTACAGACAGCCTGTCGAAGAACCGTTGCAGACAGGTTTGAAGGCAGTCGATTCGATGATACCGATAGGACGCGGACAGAGAGAGTTGATAATCGGAGACAGGCAGACAGGAAAGACAGCTATCGCAATAGATACCATACTCAATCAAAAAGAATTTTACGACAGCGGAAAGCCGGTCTATTGTATCTATGTAGCTTGCGGACAGAAAGGTTCGACTGTTGCAAACATAGTAAAGACCCTCGAAGAAAAGGGAGCAATGAAATATACGGTCGTTTTGGCAGCAACAGCTTCCGATTCGGCAGCCATGCAGTTCTATGCACCATTTGCAGGAGCGGCAATAGGAGAGTATTTCAGAGATACGGGACGAGCAGCCTTGGTTGTGTATGACGATTTGAGTAAACAAGCCGTTGCGTATCGAGAAGTCTCTTTGTTGCTTCGTCGTCCGCCGGGACGTGAAGCCTATCCGGGAGATGTATTCTACCTACATTCAAGATTGTTGGAGCGAGCAGGTAAGATAATTGCCGAAGACAGCGTTGCCAAAAACATGAATGACTTGCCGGAGTGTTTGAAACCGATTGTCAAAGGAGGTGGTTCGCTCACAGCCTTGCCAATTATAGAAACTCAGGCAGGCGATGTGTCGGCATATATCCCTACAAACGTCATTTCAATTACCGACGGACAGATATTTTTGGAGACAAACCTCTTCAATGCAGGCGTAAGACCGGCAATCAATGTTGGTATTTCGGTTTCGCGAGTTGGAGGAAAAGCACAAATCAAGTCGATGAAGAAAGTGTCCGGAACGTTGAAATTGGACCAAGCCCAATACAGAGAGTTGGAGGCTTTTTCCAAGTTTGGTTCAGACTTGGATGCTGCCACAAAATTTGTATTGGAAAAAGGAAAACGCAATGTCGAGATATTGAAGCAACCGCAATACTCACCAATGAAGGTAGAACATCAGGTTGCAATCATAGCTTGCGGAACAAAAGGCTGGTTGCAAGACATTCCTATCGACAAGGTGAAAAACTTTGAAAACGAATACATCTTCCAACTTGAAAGAGAACACAAATCATTGCTTGAAGACTTGAAAGCAGGACGAATTGACGACAATATCTTGTCGGAGTTGGAAGCGGTTGCAAAAGACATCAGCAAGAAATATAAAGCATAGAATTATGGCAAATTTGAAAGAGATAAGGACAAGGATAGCTTCGGTAGGTTCCACTCAACAAATAACGAGTGCAATGAAGATGGTATCTGCTTCAAAGTTGCGAAAATCTCAAAATGCAATCACAAAGCTACGTCCTTACTCGTCAAAAATGACAGAAATCATTCAAAGCCTTTGCGACAGTGAAGTCTTGGATATGCCCTACGCAAGAAACAATAAGCCGGACACGGTATTGCTTGTCGTTCTTACTTCAAACAAGGGATTGTGTTCAAGTTTCAATGCCAATATAATAAAATCTGCAATGCAGAGAGTGCGATTCTGGCAGGAGCAAGACCGATACATCAAAATTGATTTGTTGAGTTATGGTAAGAGAGGCTCGGATTTTTTCAAAAAACAGACAAATATCAACTTCATTGGTGGCGATGACGAAATTTGGGACAGACTTTCGTTTGACAATGTGAGCAAAGTTGCCGATTTTGTCATGCAAACTTTCACCGACAAGAAGTATGACCGAGTTGAAATTATCTACAATCAATTTAAGAACGCAAGTACACAAATACTGCAATGCGAACAATTTCTGCCAATAGAGCTGAAAGAGGCGGAAGAAGAGAAGTCGTCGAAGAAGAAAGACTACATATATGAGCCTAACAAATCGGAGATACTTTCAAACATCATTCCCCAATCGCTAAAAATGCAGATGTACAAATGTTTTTTGGATTCCTTTGCCTCAGAACATGGAGCGAGAATGACATCGATGCACAAGGCAACCGACAATGCCGAAAGCCTTTTGAAAGAGTTGAAATTGACCTACAACAAAGCAAGACAAGCCGCCATAACCAATGAGATAATAGAAATATGCAGTGGTGCGGAGGCACTAAATGGGTAACAAATGCGATACAGAATAGATTTTTTGGTAATAGGTTCGGGCATAGCAGGATTAAGCTATGCCCTTAAAGTAGCACCTTACGGAAAGGTTTGCATACTTACCAAAGCCGCAGCTTCAGAAAGCTCGACAAAATATGCACAAGGCGGAATTGCAGCCGTGATGTACGGACCCGATTCGTACGAAAAGCATATCAAAGACACCCTTATTGCAGGTGCAGGCTTGTGCGATGAAGACAGTGTTCGGCTTACCATAACCGAATCGACCGACAGAATAAAGGAACTCGTCGAATGGGGAACCAACTTCGACAGAAAGCAGACGGGAGCTTTTGACCTTGCCAAAGAGGGAGGCCACTCGGAGTTTAGGATTTTGCACCATCAAGACAACACAGGCTTCGAGATAGAAAGAGCATTGTTGGAAAAAGCCCGACAACACCCCAATATCGAATTAAAAGAACACCAGTACACAGTAGATTTGATAACCCAACACCACTTGGGAGAAGAAGTCAATCGAAGGCGAAAAGACATTAAGTGCTTCGGAGCATACGTACTCAACACCGAAACAAACAGCATCGACACCTATCTTGCCAAGGTAACAATGCTCTGCACGGGTGGAAACGGCAACGTATATTCGACAACCACAAGCCCTGTCATAGCAACAGGAGACGGACAAGCCATGGTACATCGTGCAAAAGGCAGATTGAAACACATGGAGTTCGTACAATTTCACCCGACTTCGCTCTACAATCCGCGAGAAAAGCCATCGTTCCTCATAACCGAAGCAATGAGAGGAGCAGGCGGAATATTGAAAACCCTTGACGGCGAGAGCTTCATGGAAAAGTACGACAGCAGAGGTTCGCTTGCCCCAAGAGACATAGTGGCAAGGGCAGTCAATAACGAGATGACCCGACGAGGCGACGACCATGAGTATTTGGATTGCAGGGCAGTAAGCAAAGAAGAGATAATGCGACACTTTCCAAACATTTATGCCAAATGTTTAGAAATAGGAATCAACATCACCAACGAAATGATACCTATCGTCCCTGCTGCACACTACGGTTGCGGAGGAATAGAAGTCGATAGCTATGCCCGAACGAGCATAGGCAACCTTTATGCCTCGGGAGAATGTTCCTGCACGGGACTTCACGGGGCAAACCGCCTTGCATCAAACTCACTTTTGGAAAGTTTGGTCTATTCTCACAGAGCCTTTCTTGACTCAAAAGACAAGATACACACCACCGACTTTTGCGAACAAATACCCGATTGGAATGCCGAGGGCATGGAACTGAACGAAGAGATAAGCCTCATTACTCAATCGGTCAAAGAAGTTCAACAAATCATGACCAACTATGTGGGTATTGTAAGGAGCAACCTCAGACTTCAAAGAGCCTTTGTGCGAATGGGACTTATCTACAAAGAAACCGAAGAACTATACAACCGAAGCGTGCTCACTCCAAAGCTCTGTGAGCTGCGAAACCTGATAGCCAACAGCTACCTGATAATCAAAATGGCAACCGACCGCAAAGAAAGCGTCGGACTTCACTACAATATAGACTATCCGCCAAAAGTATAAGAAAATCAAAAAGCCGTCTTGCAACCCCAAGGCGGCTTTTTTGGTAATTTGAAACGCCGATTTATTTTCGTCAAACGCCCTTTCGTCAGAATAGATCGGCGTTTCATTTTGCCAAATAGGCGTTTTGGTTTTTACCTCCTTGCTTGTTACACAGCAAAATAGGATTACCAAAATTTTTTCTTGTTGGTAATAGTATTACCAGCCTTATGGTAATACCATTACCTTCCCATGGTAATACCATTACCACGCCGAAAAAATACCATTACCACGGCGTGGTAATTGGATTACCAAACCGAAAAATTTTTTGGTAATACCATTACCAACCGCAAAAGAGAGAAAACACTGCAAAAATCGAAGAAAAACAGAACGTTTTTTGCCCTTTCATGGCGACTATTTGAGGTATTATCAACTCGGGGCAACGCTTACGCTCTGCCCCGAGCTAAGTTCTTTTGGACTTTCAGCCCGAAAGCTATGTGGTTTGCATGAAAATTGTATTCTTTCAGCCCGAGAGTATAATAATTTGCAACATTATCGAACAAAAATTCCGAATTTCTATTGCAAAATCGAAAAACATTTGTAACTTTGCTGCGAGAATTTTATTTTTTCGGCAATGAAAACAAATTATATCTTTTTCCTCTGTAAGAATAACTTTGAAAGGCGATGATGTTCGCCTTGGTTTCCTTGTTGCGAACATCGGTAAAATAAGCTCAAACGAGGAGACAATAAAGGGATTTTTTCAAAGAATAAAAAGACAAAAAGAGATGAGAACACAAACATTTTTCAAAGCAATGCTCGCTTTGAGCATAATTTTTGCAGGATTTTCGGCAAAAGCACAGTTGGATACCGCATGGTTTAGTCATGAACATTCTGATTGTTATATCTATCCGCAATTAACCAATCCCGAATGTGATCAAGTGATGTGTTATGACAGTATTGCGTTAGGGGACTTCTTTAATAATCCAATGAGTAGTGCTGTTCCTGATGTATGGGGGAACTCTTCTTTAATGTGGAGAGTTGCACAGAGATTTGATGTATCAGGTAGTGTAAGATTGTCAGGAGTTGCATTTCTGGCAAGTCGATATTCAGAATGTCCAAATGATACTCTTACAGTATCTATCATGAGTTTGGATATGCTTGATAATGTTACCATTGACCCCATTTATTCCAAAACTTTTATTGTCGGAGAAGCAAACATAGACGGAGAACTTGTTGAATTAGGATATATAGAAGTTTTGTTTGATAACCCCATTACAATAAGTGAACCATACTTTGTTGTTTTTGAATATCAATCTTGTCGATGGGAATTCAGAACAGGAATAAACATGTATTTGCCTTATAAGTTTGCAACCCCCGTCGTAGAGTGTGCAACTCCTGATTATGCACCAAAGTACAGAGCCTTATTTATGGGCTACGGAGGAAGGGAATGGAATGACTTTAATGACATAGTTCCTATGGCAAGCAATTATGATGATTTGTATGCTTATAATTAACGTGAGTTCGATGAAATATAACTCATTGAAAATTTGGTAATCAGCGAAATTC
>SAMEA3663271__coassemble_129_pt1 | contig 40657 bp, 29 predicted proteins | sample SAMEA3663271__metabat2_low_PE_004 | metagenome-assembled genome bin SAMEA3663271 (sample SAMEA3663271) | pig gut metagenome | biome: pig gut; feature: pig-associated habitat; material: faeces | place: China | collected 2013
GAAGTAGAAGCCTTGTTTGCTATTTACTTGTACTATATCGTGATATAAATTCATGTAATAAACAAAACTGTTATGATTGAAAAGATAGATAGGATCTCGGGTCGTGTTTTTGCGAACGATTACGCATTCTTTATCATTATCTCGTTAGTGTTTGGGGGTGTATGTTATTTGATTAGCTATAGTCTTTATCGTTTGGGCATTTTTTCGCAATCAGATGTAAGTAGTTTTTCGCATTATTGGGTTGTAGGCTTTTTTGTGGCTTTCTACTTGCATTGGCGTCGCAAGTCAAAAGCTCAATCTCACATTAAATAGGTATTACAGAGAGCCTTGCAGAAATGTGAGGCTCTTTTTTTGCGAAAAAATTGGTGGATTGGAAAAGTTGTTGTAATGTTGCAGACAGATGAGGAGGGGAACGCTACCTAAGATACATACCCTCGCCTGCAAGTAAAGGGAGTGTTTCACTCCCTTTTTATTTTTCAAAATCGTTGCTTTCAAGTCCGTAGGTTGAAAGAAAATTTCTACCATTTGTCGATAATTTAGGGAGGAATTAGTAGAGTTCGGTAAGTTGGATTGCTGACGTTACTATTCCTCCTTTTTTAGGTTTATCCCCTAAGGTTCTTCATATTTGTTTTTTTCTCACAAGTGTATATTGATTGTTTTGTGTTCGGATTGGTAGAAAACCATGAGACATAGAGCTTGCAGGAGAGTGAGTTGCATGGAGCGTAGGCAGGGAGTTGATAGTGAGTTGTCTGATATTATAGGTGGTGTAGTTCAGTAGAAATTCAAAAAGGTCTTAGCCGTTCGCTGCCCTCGTTTTTATAATGATATCTACAAATAGTAGAAATTCAAAAAGGTCTTAGCCTTTCTTTTGCTTTTCTTGCATATAAATGTATCTACAAATAGTAGAAATTCAAAAAGGTCTTAGCCGAACAGGTTAGAGATATTTACAATTCTTTAATCTACAAATAGTAGAAATTGAAAAAGGTCTTAGCCCTCGATAGCCTTCTAATTGCACCATCAATCTACAAATAGTAGAAATTCAAAAAGGTCTTAGCCGCCTTGTAGTCGTTGTTTGCCGAGTTCTATCTACAAATAGTAGAAATTCAAAAAGGTCTTAGCCTGCGGGCGGTAAAAAACTCCCCGGACTTGATCTACAAATAGTAGAAATTGAAAAAGGTCTTAGCCTCTTTTGCTTTACAAAGGTACAACAAATACCTGATATAGAGTGCGTTTTTGCTTGAAAAATTAAACCAAAAAATGCCGGCTTAGAATCTTGTTTTGATATAATATGTTGGTTAGTATGTGGTTAGGGTATTTTATCTCTTTACAACAGACAAGGGTTTGCAGTTAAAAATGTACTATGGGTTTGTCTCTGTGAATTGCATTGCCGTATTTTACCATTTTGTTATCGTTTACATCAAAAACAATGACACTGTCGTCAAAACAAAACTGTTTTGCAAATTCTTCAATTCTTTCTACGATATTTTCCATCAGTCGGTTGCTGTTAGAAAATTCATATACAGAATACTGCAAGCGTATTGCTCCGTGTTTTGTCGTCTTTCTTCCTGCTCAGAGATAGTGCAGCTTGTTGGTTAAGTATTTTGTTTTTGACCAATACTTTGGCTATGGATACATCGTCTTTCGGGAAATCATATTGCCTTTGTCTCAAAAGAAAGTTTCCCTCGGCAGAAGATGCAAAATTGTGTTGGTTGAGATTTCGTAGAATGCTATTGCGTTTACTTCATATCCCATTTCAATCATACAGAAGTATTGTCCCCAAAGTTGATATAGCTGTCAGCGAAATATGTGGTTTAATCTCAGCTTTCTTTCTATGAGTGTTGCCGTGTTGCCACGATAAAGGTCTATCACACCATACAGACCGAGAGAGTTGCTACATACCGGTAGAGACAATATGTCGCAACTTCTCGAGCTGCCTTTTTTTGAGTCTGTTGCTTTGTGAGCGTTTGTTCCGCTCAGTTGCACAATAGTTTTGAATATATCCTCGTCCGTTTCCATATATACGTTGTGCAGATATATGGAATACGGACAGAAGATAAAGTCATTGAGAGTTGAAAGAGCTATATTGACGTTCATTAGTTTTTGTCTTACTTATCCTGCTGGGCAAACTGCAACCATGCTTTGTTTGTCAAGTCATATTTTGGTTTTTCGAGACTTTGCATTTGTTGCATTTGTTGCAGCAACATCAGACCTTTCCTTGCAATGTTGTATGCTCCGTTTGCGTCTGCGTCTTTTGGCAAGTTGTCAGAGGCTTTTCGGCTGTCATAAAACTCTCCTTTGCTATTCATAACAGGAGAAATGATATAGTCTTCATCAGTGTTGCTTATGCTGTTTCTCATTTGTAGGGTTAGTCTCAGAAGATGCAACAGTTTTTTTAAGAAATTCTTGTTGTTTGAGGTGCAGATACTCTTTTGTAAATCGGAGTTGATGTCTATCTTAGATTCATCAAACAGTTGCTTGAATGCTTCGGTGAGCTTTATTCTTTTGTATTCCTTTCCCTCATACTCAATCCTATCTCCGTATGTGCATATAGTCCATTGTGTTTTTGTTCCTTCTGCTTTATTGGTGAACTTATTGTAATCAAATGAGAACTCGAACCAATCTTTATCTTTGTTGTAGGATATACAATCGAAGCTGCCGAAAAACTCTCCTGCAACGATGTTTTTGCATCGAGTGTCGAAAAGATTGACAAATCCTGTGGTCGGGTCAATCTTGGAGGTGTTCCATGCCGGAACATAGAACAAAAATCCGCTTTGTTTACCCAACTTTTCAAAACTTTCAAACTTGCTTGTCAGCTGATAGGCATTGAGTATGCCTCCAATTTCGCACGGGTCTTTCTTCTTGTCTGCAAGGTAGTTTAGTTTGTCGATAAGCATCTTTTCAAATTTTTGATAGACTTGCTTTTCTATCTTTTGTCTTCCACGCATAAACCCATGGTTCAAATCTTCCAACACTATGATTGCATTGTATTTCAACATTAGTTTGGTGATTATGTGAATGACCTGCGACAAGTAGCCTTCTTTCAGTTCCTTTATATTCTCTATTGTTTTCCAATTTTGGCGTGCTTGCTGTCTTTCTGTTTCTTTTTGGTCCAATCGTTTGTGGTAGTCAAACTCGTAAGTGTTTTCACAGCCATTGATATTGTATTGGTTGATAATCTTGTTGAGCGACATTTGTTCTTTGATGTTGCCCTTGCTGTCAATCACTGTCAGATATAGCAAATTGCGTTCGCCTCTGTCTATACCGATAATGTGAACATCGTTTGCCGAACAAAGGTATTCACGAGTTAGTTGGTTGATATTATCTCTGCCTTGACTTTTGAAGTTGATTGTGATAGGGACATGGAACAAGAACTTATCTTGTGTAAACCTGCGGTCTTTGATAAGGTCGTAACATAGTGTTCTTGTCTTGCTCGGGTTCAAAGGGTTCTTGTTCTCTATCGGTTGATTGGCAGGGTGAGTTGGCTTTGTAACATTCAGGCTCTTCTTTCTGAAAAATACTTCTGCTTCTCCGTTAAGTTTGTAAACTACATCTTGGAGATTTCTCTCGTCAAACAGCATTCTCCAATAGAGAGTATGCATATTTTCCGTGCCATGGCTCTTTGTAGAGAAGTCTTTATTGTAGATTTGGAACAAGTACAGTTTGCCCTCATTTACCAAATTGTCTATATATTGTGTTGAGACTTTTTGAAAGTTTATCTTATAGCCTTGATTTTCTACTTCTCTGTAAAATCCACTGATGTCTTCATAAGAACTTGTGTCGGAAAAATGAAAGTCGAAATTCTTCCAATCTTCGTGCTTATTTATAGAGGCTTTGAAAAAGTCTATCAATTCATGGCAATCTTGCAGGTTGAAATTATCTCCTTTTTTGTGAGTACCTTTTTTGTAGTTTTGTAATAGTTGTTCGCTTGGAGTGTATTTTGCAATTCCCTTTTCTGATAGAAATACCTTTGGAAGCATTTTATTTGCACCGGGGAGTAGCTTGTAAACTACTTTCTCGTAACACTCTCCTTCGCAAGGCAGATTGTCCGAAGCAAAAGAACGATTGTATTGCTTGTTCATGATTGCAAGGTAGTACAAACCATCTTTTCGCAAAATGACAGCAGTGTTGTCTGTTTCTTTATTCTTGTCCCAACCATCGCATAATGTGGCATTTCCAAAGTTGAGTTTGATTTTGTCGTTTGAATAAGACCTGCGTGTCATGTAGTTTCTCACCTTGTTGTACAGAGGGGTGATAATATCTAATGAATCTTTCAACACAGAATAATCAGAGTAAAATCTCTCGTCTTTGGTGCTTTCTTCGCCGCTGCCCGAGAGTGGTTTGATAAAGTGTTGCAGCGTTTTGAAACTATCCAAAAGTGTTTTGATTTTCTCTACCGAGCTTTCGTCTTCGGAGAGTTTTTTATCTGCAGGATACTCTGATTGCAATAGCTCTTTTGCATCGTTGTAAGCGTCTTCGATTTGCTCAAAAATGTTTTTGCTTTCTTCGGTTTCGTTTTCTCCGGTCTTTTTTCCGAGATTTTCAAAGTAGGTTTCAATCATTATGGCTTTGTCTCCAAAGGCTTTTTCGTGCTGCAAGCAGCGGTCAATGTAGTCAATGCTGAAACTTTTGTAGGAGTTGAACAGCTTTGTTATTCGTTCGTCGTATTTCTCGTTGCTTTCCTTATTCTTTTGCGGGCTTTGCCTTTGAAGGTCTGCAAGTATGGCGTATTTGACTACATCCCAACTGCCGTAAAGTCTTTGTGATATGTTGGTGAGTTGTTGGTCATTGGTGAGGTAAACTCCCTCAAGGTTGTAAGACGAAAGCGATGCGAGAATTGTTTTTATCTGTTGCAATACCGAGCCACATTCGTTAGTCTTTTCGTTTTGCAACTTTTGGTAAAAGTCTTTTATGGTTTGCAGAACCAAGTTGTCGTCCTCCGTAAACTCTTCGGGTAACCAAGAGAGGCTTTGTCGGTCGGATAGGATTTGTTTGTAGAGTAGTTGCATCTTTGGCAGGTGTTGGTCTTTGTGTGTTTGGTTGTAGAGGTTGATGAGTTCGTTCAGACCTTGTACTTTCTCGCCCTCTTGTTTTGATACCCCGCCTACAATAGCATTATATTGCTCAATACCGCTTTGAAGAACTAAGTGATTATAGTATTCCAAAGTAAACATTTGATCAATGTTGCAATCAAATTCTGTTTGCAAGACTTGAATTTTATCTTGGAGTTCTTCTATTCCTTTTATCTGTTTGAATGTTTTGATGTTGTCAAGAAACTTGGGCAGGTTTTGATGTATCAGACGAAAGGCAATGGCTGTCGATTGTTCCTTGTCGGAATACATATTCTTGCGGTTCTCGTGAAATCCCCTGAAATAAGTCGTAAAGTCATTGAACTCTTCGATAGCTTTCTTTTCTTCTTCGCTGCATTCGATAGCTTTGCACAAGTCTTCTTTTATCAGTTCCTTTCCGTATATTCTTTTGTAGGCTTCTTGTTTTGTGAGTTGCTTTGTGATTTGTTTTCGGAGGCTTTCTTTGGCTTTTTCAAAGTCGTTTTCTTCCTTTTCGTCTCTATTAGCTGTGGAATATAATTTGTAATATTCTTCCAAAGAACCTTCCTCAAATTCAAATCCTTGCAGAGCTTTTTCTATAAAGTCTTTATGGTAGCGGTCAATCAACTTTTTGACCACCTTGTAGCTGTCGGCTCTGCCGTTGTCTTGCTCTAAAATGCCGCTTTTGCGAAACATCTCTTCTGTTTTACCCACAGGGCGTAATTCAAATCTCAATGTCTTTGAAAGAGGATATAAATGTGTAAATTCATTCATGATTATTATGTTTTCTATTGTTTAATTTTACTTTGTCTTTTTTCGTTTCGTTGTTTTTGTTGTTGTGGTTGATTATTGCGTTGAGGCGTTTTTCTCTTTGTGGTCGCTCGTCAAAGGGGTATTCGCCCCAGCCTTGTTCGGTTTTGTTCTTGCTGATTATTTCGTCAAACCAATAGTTGTAGTGTTCTATGCTTATTATGCACAGGTCTTTCATCTGATGAATGAGTGCGGCGACCGATATGCCGTAGGTTGTGTGCAGGTCTATGGCTTCTTCCAAGGTGATGAAGTCTCGCTGTGAGCCTATCTCTTCAATCAGCGTTGTTCGCGGAAGCAGGAAGCAGGCTGCAAATTGGTTGCATAGTCGTTCGGGATTGTCGCTTGGGGAGATTGTCAGCAGCAGGTGTCCGAGTTCGTGCAGCAGGGTGAAGCGTGTGCGTTCGGAAGTGGTCAGGCGGCGGTCGATGTTCAGCACAATGAGCGGGTATTTCTCTTCGCCCCATGTACTCAGTCCGAGGATTTCTTTCGGCAGGTCGGCTTCCATGACCTTTATGCCTTTTCTCTCAAACAGACGACAAACACTTGTTATTGCTCCGTTGCCAAGCTGCCAACGTTCTCTCAGAGACAGGGCGGCTTGTTCGGCTTGCTGTTGATTGGCGACCGAAAAGCCTTGCAGTGGATTGTGAAATGCGGTTATTATCTGAGCTTGCTTCTCGGAGTTGATGTATCTTTCGGCAAGGTAGGTGAGGGTGTTTTGAAGTTGCTTTTCTTCTTCGGAAGACAGGGGTTTGTTCGAGGTTGAGCGAAGTGCCGGCAGATCTATTGTGAAACCTTTGTTCTTGAAGTATTTGGGGCTTACTCCCAAGGCTTTGGCTACTTTGTCAAGGGAGCTTTCGCGAGGGCTCATTCGTCCTGTTTCATAGTTGCTCAGGCTCTGCCGAGAGACAATCCTGCCACAAAGAACCGACAGCTCTTCTAAGCTCAAACCTGCGGCAAGCCTTGCACTTTTCAATCGCTCTGCACAAAATTCTTTCTTCATCGGTGCTTATTTTTGTTTACAAAATTACGATAATTTTCTTAAAGTGTAAACAAATTCTTGGATTTTTTTTCGTCTTTTTCTTTCTTTTTGGCGTTTTCAGTCTCCTGAAATAGTGCTAAAATCGGTGTTTAATTGTTTTAGTATCAGAGCTTTGCATACGGATGAAACTAAACGCTGTTTTTGTATCGCAAAACGCCGTTTTATCCTCCGTAAAACGGCGTTTTATGGTGTGCAGAACGCCGTTTTATTGTGCTGCATACTTTGCCGCAATGAGCAAAAAGCGTACCTTTGCAAATTGAAACAGATAATAAGCAAACAAAATGAATGTTATTCGCACTTTTTCTCACAAGGCACTTTTTCCTGTGCTGATATTGGTGTCTTGTTGTGTTACCCTGCCGGCTTTTTTCAAGAGTTTTTCGTTGTTTCTTTTATTCTTGGTGCTTGCTTTGAGCGGTGAGCTGTTCTCCTGTAAGTACAAGCTCAAAAGCATTCTCCGATTTGACAATCCTTTGTTGTGGTTTGTCGGTCTTTATCTGTTCTATTGTGTTGGTATGCTTTGGACTAAGGACTTAAAGCTCGGATTTGACGACTTGGTAATCAAGCTGCCGATGTTGGTTGTGCCTGTGTTGTTTTTGTTTGTTCCCAAGCGAATGCTTGTACGCAGGAGGTTGTGGTTGTATGCTTTTGCTTTTGTGTGCGGATTGGTGGTTTTTGAACTTTTTTTGTTTGCAAAGGCTGTGATTGCAGGGGGTGGTATTGCCAATATATTGAGGACTTACGGCATTTGTCTGCACCATACTTACAGAGCTTTGGCGTGCGACATGGCTTTGATTGCACTCTACAAGATGCCTTTGACAAGGCTGTTTGCTTGGTCGGCAAAGCGTTCTGCCATTGTTAGGTTCGCTCTCATGGCTTTGCTTAACTTTTTTGTGGCAACGATGTATTCGCGAATGGGTTTCTTCTTGTTGCTTGTTGCCGACGCTCTGATAGTGATTGATACTCTCTTTGTGCGTAAGGTGTATGGGGAAACTGTGGCAATGTTGGTGATAATACTGCTTACAATCGGCTTGACTTTCAGCAACGAGAGGTTCGGAAAAAGATACAAGACAATACATGAGTTGGAGAACCAAAAGAAAGACACAAAGCCGAAAGCCGACAGACCTCTCATATATTCAAATGCACTCAATTTGATTGGTCAAAATCCTATTTTGGGAGCTGGTACGGGTGATGTGAAGCAGGTGATGAACGATTTGTATAAAAGCCACGGAATAACAGAGAGTAACCTCAATCCTCATAATCAGTTTTTGCAGACGGCAATCGCCCTCGGCTGTGTCGGCTTGTTGCTTTTGCTGATGATTTATTTTTGTTTTGCTTTGCGGTTGTTTGACAGGGGAGCTTGGCTTTTGGTGTCGGCGGTTTTGCTTTCGGCGGTTTGTATGCTTACCGAGAGCGTCTTGGAGCGGCAGATGGGCGTTCACCTGTGCGTCTTTGCATACTGTTGGTTTAATATGATGACAACAAAAAAGAGGAGCTGCAAAAGCAACTCCTCTTTTTGTTTTTGAGGCTTGCAAAAAAGAGCCTTTATTCTTCTTCGTTGTTGTCTCTTGTGTCCGCAATGTCTCCGATGTCGGAATAGTCTCCGTGAATCAACACAAATTTCTCTTTTCCGTTCTCGCCCTCTTCCGCTTCTCCTCCGACAATATCTTCGTCGGCTTTGGAAAGTCCGAATGCCTCTTTTTCAAATTCTTCTTCCGAAAAATTGGTGTCAATAACCAAATCGACTTTTACCATATATACTGCATCGTCTGTTTCCAATGGTACAACGTAAAGAATGGAGCCGTCGGGCTTTGTTATCTTTTGTGCAGCCTCGGCGTAACCTTCTCCATACTTTTCGTCAAACGCATCTCGTGCTTCTTGCGGCAGTTTGTCGTAGCTCTTAATCAAATGTTTTTTGTTTTGTGCTTTCATCTGTCGTTCTCCAAATTTTTTGCAATAATACGGAGTTTGATTATATTGAAAGCATGTTTTGAAGTTTTTTTTGAAGTTTTTTTCTCATTGAGTTGTGTATCAGTAGGATAAAAATAAGATTTTATCGGATTACATTGATTGAACCTTTGAATATTTTGCAATTTGAGCCTTGTTTTATTGCCAAATTGTAGAAATAAACGCCTTGCGGAATGCCTTGTGCGTCCCAGTCGTTTTGGTATCCGCGTACGTTGAAAATCACTTTGTTGTTTCGGTCAAAAATAATCAGCTCGTTGTCGGGGTAGTCTTCGAGGTTGTGAATGGCAAAAAAGTCGTTCACTCCGTCATTGTTGGGAGTTATCACATTGGGTATGCGTATCTTGATTGCGGGAAGGGCTTCGATTGGTTTGGTTGCTGCTTTTGTGATTTCGGCAGTTTGAGCGGGCTGTTCGACTTTTGGTTTTTCTTCGCTCTTTTTTGCTTCGGACTGAGCGGGTTTACTCTCCGGAGCTGCGAGGGCTTGTGCGGCAGCCGGAGCTTGGACAACAGGTTCGGTGATTGTAGCTTGAGCAGGTTCGTCAGAGGCTTGTGCAATGAGAATGTCGGCAGCAAGAGGGGTTGCTTTGCTGCTTTGCTCTTCGGTAAGGGGAGTATGATTGTCGCAAAAGGCGGTAGGCTCTTCCTGCATGAGTATGGTGGTCGTTTCGGCAGGGGTTTGAGTAAGCTGTTGCGGCGTTTGGTCGTATGACAAAATGAGATAGCCTCCTGCAAACAAGCCGGCAGCACTTGCAATGCCAATCAAGCTCTTGCCGAGAGTTGAGATGCCCTTGCCGACTTTTGCAACCGAGTTGGCAGAATTGGCTGAGCTTTGAGCGTTTGCCGCCGAAGAAGTGTCCATTCTTGCCTCCAAGCGTTGCCAAAGCTCCGGCGAAACTTCCTCGGTGTCGTTTTCTAATTGTTGTTTGAATAATTCCTCTATGTCCATACTCAATGTTTTCTTCTGTTTTCAATATCCGTCAAATAAAGTTTGAGCTTTTGCTTTGCTCTATATACCAATGCTTTTACCACGTTGGCGTTTGTTTTGAGTTCTTTGGCGGCTTCGGCGTATGAATAGCCGTCGATGACAATCATGTTGAAGACCGTCTTTTGTCTTTCGCCAAGGCTGTCCAAGGCTTCGTAGAGTTCTTCTTTTGAAAACCTTGCCGACACTTCCTCATTGCCGGTTTCGTCTGCAAAGTTCTCTATCGGTTCGTGGCTTATTGTGATTGTGTTTCGTTGATAGACCGAAAGACAGTTGTTAATCATCACTTTCCTTAGCCAACCCTCAAAGCTGCCCCTGCCGTCGTAGGAGGAAATTTTGGAAAACGCACGAATAAAACCATCAATCAGGTTGTCTTCCGCCTCAGCCCTGCTTGAAGAGTAACGCCTGCACACGGCAGCCATAGAATTTTTGAATTGCTCAAAAATCTTATGCTGTGCCTGCTTGTCGTTTTGGCAACAAAGCCGTATCAGTTCGTCGATTTTATCCTTGTTTTCCTCCATTTTTCACAAGCATAGACAGAGAAAAATCAAAAAAGTAAACACTTTGGAACAAAAAAATTTCAATTTATCGTAAAAACTGTGCTTGTTGTTTTGTTATCTTGCTCAAACACAAGAGTATAGCAGCCTTTTGGTAAATTGATGTCAAGTTGTGAAATTTGGCTGAAAGCAGCTGCTTTTTCGTTTTGAACCATGCGTCCGAGGCTGTCAAGGATAATGATGCGGGCATCGGAAGTGGCTCTCGGGTGTTCAACGCTCAGCTTAGCTTTGCAAGGGTTCGGAAAGACTTTGAGAGCTTTGCTTTGAGGCTTTGGGGTGTTTAATCCCACAGCCTGACGGTCGCCCATTGCCATAATGTAATCGCCTTTACGCAAAGCAACAGAGATGTATCCCGACGAGGAAGTCGGACGCTCAAAATCTACCATTTCCCATTCGGAAAGAGCATCGGGACGATAAAACAGAAGAAGAGAATCGATGTTTGAGTAAGATGTCAAAAGAGAATTGTCAAACGCCGCCTCCGAACCTGATGCCTCAAAATAAAATCGGGCTTCTATGTCGGCTTTGTCAAGGTTTATGCCCTCAACTGTCCAATAGTGTTTGTCGGAAAAGCGTTGTACGCCATGCTTTTGCACATCTTGCTTTTCGCCAAGCCAATTTAATACTGCTCTCACAACAATGGTGTCGGTGCAGTTGCGAACAAAGATGCGGAAATGGGAGTTGTCAAACTTGTATAGACCGTCTTGGTCAATCTTTTTGTAAGAATCGGTTGTCAAATCGAAGAACTCTTCGTCCATGTCCAAAAAGGCGGCAACGGGGGTGAAGGGTAGAGAAAACGTATGCTCTTGATTGTTTCCGTTGTCTATGATTTGGCGTTTGCAAGTGTTGAACTCGGCGTCCATAAAGGTTATGGGAAGACGGATATGTGCCGCCGCTACATTGTCGTTGTGCAGCGTGCGAGATTGGATTTGTATTGTGGCGGAGTTTTCTTGCGGAGTGAAGCGACTGATACAAAAGTGGTGCAGAACGGTATCAAAAACATAGTAGTTGAAAAAGTCAGTCAGGTCGATACCCGAGTATGCCGACAGACTGTCTCTCATTATTGGCGAAGAGACATTGGCAAAGGCAAAGTCCGAAAGCAGCTTCCTTACCGACGAATAGAAAAGGCTGTCTCCCATATAGGCTTTGAGGCTCATTGCAACCAAAGCTCCCTTGTCGTATATGGTGGAAGAGTAGGTCAGAGTGCTGTCTGCTCCGTACAAAGGGAACACCCCTTCGGTGCGAGGCAGGGTTTTCAAAACGCTTTCGGCTTTTTTGCGGAAGTGATTTTTGGCATAGTCCGCTCCATACATTGCTTCCAAATTGAGTTTCTCGGTAAAGGTGGTCCAACCCTCGTTAATCCACATATCGCCCGCCGTTTGGCAGGTAATAAGATTGCCAAACCACGAATGGCCGAACTCATGCACTATGACAGATTGAGAATTGTCGGAAAAAGATGCTGCGAGCGAATGAGCCAAACTTATATTGTCAACATGCTCCATGCTTCCCTGTGTGGTGGTGCAGTATCCCACCCGATTGAAAGGAAACGCCCCGAAGCATCTTTCCATGTTTGCAAATGCAGAATCGAACATCTCGAAGTTGCGATACACCTGCGAACTGTCCGAAGCAAAGTAATACACCTGTAAAGGGACAGTTCCGTTTTGAGACACCAAATCCCTCTCCAATAAATCGAAGTCGGCAATGGTCATGCTTGCCAAGTAGGTGGGTATGGGCTGCGAAAGCGTCCAATGGTATGTGCAACAATCCTCGCTATATGATACAGAGTCCTGACGTCCCGAGCATACAGCTCTCACGTTGTTGTTTGTGGTGATGTGAAACTTGAATGTGGCTTTGTCGGTAAAGCTGTCGTTGCAAGCAAACCAACTTCTGCCGTATGTGTGAGGAAAGTCGGCAAAGGCAACTCCCAAGGTATATATAATATGTGGCTCATAGTGAATGCCGCCCCAAGCATAAGGTTCGAGAACCTGCCCTCCGTTGTAATAGACTTCCACTTCTGCAACCGAATTGGCTGTAAGGTAATCAGGAAGAGCAAGGTGTATCTTGTCGGCATCATAAGAAAAGCCGACAGATTGAGAATTGACCCTTACCGAATCGACATTGTGGTTTTTCAAATCTAACGAAAGCGAATCGAAAACGGCAGACGAAAGCCTCATGGTGATTTTTGTGTGTCCGATGTGCCGATTGGCTTGAAGGTGATTGACGTCCAAGAAAATCTCATACTCACAAACGTCATACAAAGTGGTCTGTGCTTTGAGCGAAGAAAGCAATCCGCAGCAGCACATAAGGCAAAGAACTATCAGGAAACTTAATTTGTTCGTTTTCATCTTGCAATCCGATTTTTGTTGTTTGGAATGCAAAGTTACAAAAAACACGAACAAAAACAAAAAAGGCTGTCTTCAAACACTGAAAACAACCTTTGTCCGAGTGACCAAGCCGGGGCTCGAACCCGGGACCCCATCCTTAAAAGGGATGTGCTCTACCTGCTGAGCTACTTGGTCTGCCAAATGCGAGTGCAAAGGTACAACTTTTTCCTAAATTGACAAATTTTTTCACCTAAAAAAAGCAGTTGTTTTGTCAAAGTGCTGAAACACACACTTATAATCTTTCGTCGGATTGGTTCGTAAGGCAACAAAAACGCTCTCTTTTCTGCAAATACAGAGCCTTTTTGAGCGAAAAAGCTCTTGCCGATTGAGCTAAAACCACAAAAAAAACGCCGTTTCCTTAATCGGAAAACGGCGTTCAGTGTATTGAATTGAAAAATAAATATTATCAGAACTTGGAACTCAACCAGCGATAGAGGTCGTTGCCGTTGGCATATATCAACAGGGTAAACAGAAGTATCATTCCGATTGTTTGAGCTCTTGCAAGGAATTTGTCGCCGGGCTTTTTGCCGGTAATCATCTCCCAAAGCACAAACATGACATGACCTCCGTCCAAGGCAGGTATTGGAAGTATGTTCATGAAAGCAAGTATGATTGAAAGGAATGCGGTCATGTTCCAGAACATTATCCAATTCCATTCGGACGGGAACATAGAACCTATCGCTCCGAAGCCTCCGAGCTGTGATGCTCCTTCTTTTGTGAAGACCAACTTGAATTGTTTGACATAGCTTGTGAGGGTTTCGCAGCCTTGAACGATACCCGCAGGCACCGACTCAAAGATGTTGTATTCCGTTTTCTCGGTTTTGTATATCAATGCGGGATTTTTGCACACTGCTCCGATTTTTCCGTCTGCTCCCAAGGCAATGTGTGCCGTCTGCTCTTTGCCCGAGCGATAGAAGGTAATCTCTATTTCTTGCCCCTGCTTGTTTGCAATCTCTTTTACAAAGTCAGAGAACGAGGGTGTGGCAACTCCGTTGAGTGCCGTGATGCTGTCGCCAACTTTCATGCCGGCTTTTTCGGCTGCACTGCCGATTGCGAAGTTGTCGATGACAAAAGGAAATCGCGGTGTGGCAAACTGTGTGGTTTGTGAGGCGAGCATTTGTTTTGCAAAGTCTTTCGGAATGTCTATGTTGTGCTTCTTGCCGTCTCTTATGACGTTTACCTGCTTGGTGTCGTCCAAAAGGATTTGTTCCAAGGCGTCGGAAAGCTGTGTTACGGGCTTGCCGTCAATTCCCACAATGATGTCTCCGTTTCTAAAACCGTTTTTCAGTGCCGTTTCGGTATAGTCATATCCTTGGGTAACGTTTTGCATAGGCAGGGTTTCCTTTCCCCACACAAAGAGCATGGCAGAAAAGATTACTATCGCACCTATGAAGTTCATCAGTACGCCTCCCAAAACTATGAGCAACCTTTGCCATGCTTTCTTGCTGCGATATTCCCATGGTTGAGGTTCTGCCGGAAGGCTGTCTGCCGAAGTATTGCTTTCATCTATCATTCCGGCAATGGAACAATAGCCTCCCAAGGGAAGCCAACCTATGCCCCATTCGGTTTTTTCGGGGTGTTGAGAAAACTCTTCGGGAGCTTGGCGGCTGAAAAAGCTAAAATGCCATTTTCCGTCGTACTTCTTTGCTCTCAAAAGCGAAAAGTATGGGTTGAAAAAGAGGTAAAATTGTTCTACTCTCGTCTTAAAAAGTCTTGCAAACATGAAGTGTCCCAACTCATGTATGAAGACAAGAAACGAAAGACTGAGGATAAGTGCTAAAATCTTCATTGTGTTTTTCTGTGTCTTATAATTGTTTTTGTAATTCTTCTCTTACTTGTCGGTCGGTGTCAAAGTAGTCCTCCAAACCTGCATTCTGCACAAAGCAGAACGAACTCATGGCTTTCTCTATTATGTCTGCAATCTGAGTAAAGCGGATTTTTTCTTCCAAGAATGCCTGCACCGCAACTTCGTTTGCCGCATTCATTATTGCAGGAAGGTTTCCTCCTCTTTCGGCTGCTTCGTATGCAAGGCGTAAACACGGAAAGCGTTCGGTGTCTGCCCTCTCGAAGGTGAGAGTTCCCTGCTCAAAGGGGTTGAAGGGCTGAGTGCTGTTTGGCAAGCGTTCGGGATAGGTCAGTGCATACTGAATCGGCAAACGCATATCGGGAACTCCGAGTTGTGCTTTGAGGCTTCCGTCCTCAAACTCCACCATGGAGTGGATTATACTTTGAGGGTGAACGACCGCTTTGATGTTTTCGGGTTCTACTCCGAAGAGCCAGCGTGCCTCAATCATCTCCAAGCCTTTGTTCATCATGCTTGCCGAGTCTATTGTTACCTTTGGACCCATCGACCAGTTGGGGTGTTTGAGTGCTTGGGCGAGTGTAACTTCTCTCATCTGTTCTCGGCTCATTTGTCTGAACGGTCCGCCCGATGCTGTGAGGTAAATGGTCTTTATCTTGTTGTCATATTCGCCGTTTATGCACTGAAAAACTGCCGAATGTTCGGAATCGACCGGCAGAACGGCAACTCGTTTTTCCAAAGCGAGACGACTGATATATTCTCCGCCGACAACAAGAGTTTCTTTGTTGGATAGTGCTATTGTTTTGCCGCTCTCGATTGCCTTTACGGTAGGGCGAAGTCCCGCAAAGCCCACCACGGCAGTCAGAACGACATCGACGCAATCCAATTGCACCACATCGTTTATAGATTCGCTGCCTGCAAAGACCTTTGTGTCCGTATCTTTGAGTGCCTGCTTCACATCGGAATAGTAATCCTTGTTTGCAATGACAACACAGTTTGGTTTGAATTTGAGGGCTTGGCGAACCAATTCTTCCCAACTGCTGTTGGCTGTGAGAACTTCGGCAGAGAGAATGTCGTCGTGCTGACTTATGACGTCCAAGGCTTGTTTTCCTATCGAGCCTGTTGAACCTATGATGGCAATTCTTTTCTTTTGTTTCATTTTTGTGTGTTTCGCAAGTTTGTTCCCCACATTAGTTTGTTTCTTATTGCAGAGAAGAAACTGTTGTTCTCCATTCTGAGTAGTTTGACTGAGTTTTCGGCTTTGGTTATCTTCACTCTGACGGGAGAATGAAGGCTGTGGCTTTGAGAATCCAAGTGAAGGCTGATGCAACCTTTCGATTTGGAGATTACAAACTCTATTGTGCTGCTTTCGGGAATGATAAGAGGACGATGGGTGAGGTTGTGGGGAGAAATGGGAGTAAGACATATACATTTGGATTCGGGACTTATGATAGGACCTCCGCAACTCATCGAATAGGCTGTTGAACCCGTCGGAGTTGCTGCAATCAATCCGTCGGACGAATAGGTGCTTAAATATTCTCCATCGACAAATACTTCCGTTTCCAACAGCTCCGAGGGCGACAAACTCCTTATGCACACTTCGTTGAGGGCGTATCCTCGGCTTGCTCCTTCGTTCCACTCTGCCTCCAACAGACTGTGTCGCTCTGTTTTGAACTGTCCGTTTTCCAATTTGTCCAACAATTTGTCGCAATCTTGCTTTCCTACGCTTGTAAGGAAACCCAAGTGTCCCAAATTGATGCCCAAAACAGGTATGTCGAACGTTTGACAAATCGAAAGGGTGTCCAAAAGTGTTCCGTCGCCTCCCAACGAAAACAATATGTCGGCTCGGAGTTCGGATTGTTCTTTTTGTGAAAACGTTTTGAAACAGTACGATTGTGAAAGCGGCATGTGCATTATGCTCTCGTTGAGAAAATCTTCCTCAATCAAGATTTCGCCGCTACGCACCGCAATCTGTCGAAACAAATTATCGACACACTCATGGTCTTCGCTCTTTATATTTTTCCCAAATACGGCAACTCTCATTGTCAAGTATTGTTCAAAATAAACCAAAAAAGGGATTATTCTTCCATGCTTTTTGAACACTGAAAGACACAATCGCCGCAGCTTGAAAGTTCTCCTTTCAATCTTCGCTTGATAAGGTCTCCCAAGTTGTCTTTTAGTTCTTTTATGTCGCTCTTTGCCAAGACCTCTTCGCAGAAAGCATACATCAACAGCATCTTTGCACTTCTGTCGCTTATGCCTCGGGTTTTGAGGTAAAACAAAGCCTCTTTGTCGAGTTGTCCGACGGTCGCTCCGTGAGAGCATTTGACGTCATCGTTGTATATTTCGAGAATCGGGCGAGTGTTAATCTTGGCTTTGTCGGTCAGTTGCATATTCTTGCTGCTTTGAAGAGCCACAGTGCCGCGAGCATTGTAATCAACCAATATATGCCCTTCAAAATCGGCTCTTGCAACATCGTCTGCAATTCCTTTGAAAAGCTGATGCGAGGTGCAGTTTGCGACCTTGTGCCATACCTTTACTTCGGTTGAGGAGTGCTGTTGCTTGTCCATGAGGAACAATCCGTTCAAATCTGCCGTTGCTCCCTCTTGTTCAAAGGTTACGTTGAGCTTGTTTGAAATTCTTTTGCCGTTCAGGCTCAAACCAAAGGTGCGAAGAAAAGCATCTTTGCCCAAAACAAATTCTACATCGGTGTCGATGGAAGACAAATCGTTGATGTTTTCCAACTTGTAGTAGTCAAATTTTGCTCCGTTTCCGAGTTCGACAAACAGTTTGTTGTGCAATGTGCAGGCTGTTTCGGGGGCAGAATCGTCGCAATGCAGGAGTTTGAGAGATGCACCTTCACCTATCTTTATTCGGTTGAGACTTTGAGCGTTTGCTTTACCGCTCATCATGTTTTGAATTTGCAAAGGCATTGTTATTTCGCAACCCTTGGCAACTTCTATGTTTAATCCCTCCGAGGTAGTCTCTATTTTGATTTTGTCCGACAGCTCTTCCGGAAGTTGTATTTCCCTTTGAGGCAGTCCGTCCGCCTGAGAAATTTTTACGGTGTTCAATTCGGGACAATTACAGCCCGAGACATCGAAATACTTATTCGGTTTCATTATTTATCTGCCTTTTCAAGTTCTTGCCTTATCCACTCATAGCCTTTTTCTTCCAAGTCCAAAGCCAACGACTTGTCGCCGCTTTTGACTATTCTGCCCTCATAAAGCACGTGAACGAAGTCCGGAACAATGTAGTCGAGCAATCGTTGATAGTGAGTGATGACAACGGTGGCATTATCCTTGCTTTTGAGAGCATTGACGCCGCCTGCAACAATTCGGAGTGCATCAATGTCAAGACCCGAGTCCGTTTCGTCCAAAATAGAGAGCGTAGGGTTGAGCATAGCCATTTGAAAAATTTCGTTTTTCTTCTTTTCTCCACCCGAAAATCCCTCATTGACAGAACGATTTGCCAAGTTGCTGGTTAGTTGCACCACTTTCTTTTTCTCTTCCATTAGTTGCAAAAACTCTTTTGCCCCCATAGGGTCGAGACCGCGGTATTTGCGTTGCTCATTGATTGCTGTACGCATAAAATTCGTGATGCTCACTCCGGGAATTTCCACAGGGTATTGAAAACCGAGGAAGATGCCTTCGGCAGCACGGGCTTCAACAGGCAGAGAAAGTAGGTCCTTGCCCTTAAACAACACTTCGCCTTTGGTAACGGTGAAAGTGTCTTTGCCGGCAATCACCGAAGCCAACGTACTCTTGCCATTGCCGTTAGGACCCATGATTGCATGAACCTCACCGCTGTTAATGGTCAAATTAACCCCCTTGAGAATTTCTCTTTCTCCTATCTTAGCGTGTAAATCTCTTATTTCCAATAAAGCCATAAGTCAATAAAAATTGGTCAAACTCAAAGAATTTGCAATATTACGAAAAAAATGTCAAAGCAGACCAAGACAACTCAAAAAAACTGCCTGCTTTGGCAAAAAGGCAGGCAGAAATAAACACTATCAAAAGAAATATCAACACATTACTTCATCGCACAAAATTGATTGCATCTTGCTTTGCAGTAGTGATTGTTCCGATGTTGAATTTGTCTTTGAGAACCGAAAGAACGTTCTTGCTCAAAAAGGCAGGCAGGGTGGGACCCAAGTGAATGTTTTTCACGCCAAGGGAGAGTAAAGCCAACAGTACCACCACTGCCTTCTGCTCATACCAAGCTATGTTGAAGGTTATCGGAAGGTCATTTATCGTTTTAAGCCCCAATGCCTTCCTCAATTCGTCCGCAATCACAATGAGCGAATAGCAATCGTTGCACTGACCTGCGTCCAACACCCTCGGAAACTCTCCGTTTGGGGTTAGGGCGAGCTTGTTGTAGCGATATTTGGCACAGCCTGCGGTCAAAATAAGACAGCTTTTGTCAATCTCTTGTGCAAAGTCGCTGTAATACTGTCTCGAAGTGTGTCTTCCGTCGCAACCTGCCATGACAACAAATCGTTTAATCACACCTTTCTTGACTGCATTTACTATACGGTCTGTAAGTATGCTCATTTGGTGATGGGCAAATCCGCCCACAAGTTTGCCTTTCTCCAACTGCTCGGGAGGGTTGCACTTTTGAGCCGCTGCGATTATTTGAGAAAAATCTTTCTTTCCGCTCACGGGGTCTTTGGTAATGTGAGTTGCTCCTTCCAATCCGCAAGAGCCGGTAGTGAAGATGCGTTTCCGATAAGAACTCTCGGCTTTTGGCGGAACGATACAGTTGCTTGTAAAGAGTATAGGTCCGTTAAACTTGGCAAATTCTTCTTGTTGTTTCCACCAAGCGTTGCCATAGTTGCCCTTGAAGTGGCTAAACTTTTTGAAATAGGGGTAATAGTGGGCGGGCAGCATCTCCGAGTGAGTGTAAATGTCAATTCCCTTTCCCTCGCTTTGCTCCAAAAGTTCTTTGAGGTCGGAAAGGTCGTGTCCCGAAATCAATATACCGGGACGCTCTCCCGCAGAGAGTTCGACGAAAGTCATCTCAGGATACCCGAAAGAAGATGTGTTTGCCTTGTCGAGTAACGCCATGGCTTTGACTCCCGTCTGTCCAACTTGCAAGACCGTGCCGAGCAACTCTTCGACCGAAACTTCCTCACGAGTTTTGCAAAGAGCGTCCTCAATCTGGGCATAAATGCTTTCTTGTTCAAAGCCCAAGGCTCGTGCATGCTCGCAGTATGCTGCCGCTCCCTTTACTCCGTATATTATAAGTTGTTTCAAACTTCTGATGTCTTCATCTTTTTCCCACAGAATGCAGACCCTTTCTCTTGTAACATTTGCCGAACAGTTGAAAGAGGGACAATCGTCGCTGTCGGCTTTGTTTGCCATTTCCGACAACTCCGAGAGTTTCTTTCTTACTGCATAAAGTTTCTCACAAACGGCATCTTGGTCAAAGTTGGCGTTGGTTATGGTCGAAAACAATCCGTCTGTGATTAACCTGCTTGCTGCCAAATCGCCCGCATTCTTCTGTCTCAGATAGTTGTTTGCTGCCGCAAGCTCAATAATGTCAAAAATCAAATCGTCAAACAATGAAGACAAATCTTCGCTTTTGCCGCAAACACCTACCGACACACAGCCTGTGTTTTTTGCCGTCTCTTGGCACTGAAAACAAAACATAACAATACAATTTATTTTAGTTTTACAATTTTTTTCGATTGCACCAATCGAAAAGCCTTTTCCGTTTTGGAAAAGACACAAATCAAACACCCTGCCAAGGCAAAAGTTCACAAGGATTTACAAAACGCCGTTTTATTTTTGCAAAACGCCGATTTGTGAGTAAAAAAACGGCGTTTTAATCACTTCAAAACAGCGTTTTGTTTCGGTCTTTTCAATACATCTGAAAATCAATCTCTTGCAAAGGAAATAATTGATGCTTTGTTTCGATAATTTCGTTTCTTTGGTTTTTTGTATCTTTGCACCGAAAAATTTAGAATGGAATTGCGATGAAGTATTTGGAAACAGACAAGAAGTATAAGCGATATACGATAACGACCGCTTTACCCTACGCAAACGGACCCGTCCACATCGGACACTTGGCGGGAGTGTACGTTCCGGCAGACATTTATGCACGATACTTGCGTTCTATGGGCGAGGAGGTGATTTTAATCGGCGGAAGCGACGAACATGGCGTGCCTATAACAATCAAGGCTCGCAAAGAGGGTGTCTCGCCTCAGGATATAGTCGATAGATACCACAATACGATAAAACAATCTTTTGAAGAGTTCGGTATTTCTTTCGACATTTATTCGCGAACGACCTCAAAGACTCATTACGAAACAGCATCGGACTACTTCAAACGCCTCTATGAGGAGGGCAAGTTTGTGGAAAAAACTTCCAAACAATACTACGACCCCGAAGCAAAGACCTTTCTTGCCGACAGATATATAACAGGAACTTGTCCTCACTGCGGAAACGAGAAAGCATACGGCGACCAATGTGAGGCTTGTGGTACTTCACTTGCCGCAACCGACCTTATCAATCCAAAATCGGCACTTTCGGGAGCAGAACCCGAGCTTAGAGAAACCAAACACTGGTACTTGCCGTTGGAAGAGTACGAACAATTTATGAGAGAGTGGATTTTGGAAGGACACAAAGAGTGGAAAACCAACGTTTATGGTCAGTGCAAGAGCTGGATTGACCAAGGCTTGCAGCCGCGTGCGGTAACAAGAGACTTGGATTGGGGAGTAAAAGTGCCGCTGCCAGATGCAGAGGGAAAAGTCCTCTATGTGTGGTTTGATGCTCCCATAGGATATATCTCCTTTACCAAAGAACTCATTCCAAGCGATTGGGAAAAATGGTGGAAAGACCAAGATACCAAATTGGTTCACTTTATCGGCAAGGACAACATAGTCTTTCACTGCATCATTTTCCCTGCAATGTTGAAGGCGGAGGGCAGTTACATTTTGCCAGACAACGTTCCTGCAAACGAGTTCTTGAATTTAGAGGGCGATAAAATCTCTACGTCGCGAAATTGGGCGGTGTGGTTGCACGAATACCTCAAAGACTTCCCGGGAAAGCAAGATGTGTTGAAGTATGTCCTCTGTGCAAATGCACCCGAAACGAAAGACAATGACTTTACTTGGAAAGATTTCCAGACGAGAAACAATAGCGAATTGGTGGCTATTTATGGCAACTTTGTCAATCGAACAATGGTTTTGACACATAAGTACTTTGAGGGCAGAGTTCCTCAAAGGGGAGAGTTGAACGACTTGGATATTCAAACCATTGAACAAATTAGGCAATTCCCCGAAAGAATTGGTCGCTCGATTGAACAATATCGTTTCAGAGAAGCTCTCAACGAGATGATGAACCTTGCAAGAGTAGGAAACAAATACCTTACCGAAAACGAGCCTTGGAAAACTATCAAGACAGATGCTTCTCGCACTGCAACCGTTCTCAATATTTCTTTGCAGATATGTGCAAACCTTGCCGTGCTTTCTGCTCCTTTCATGCCGATTGTGGCAGCAAAGTTGTCGGATATGCTGAATATGAAACAATTTGCATGGTTTGAGGCGGGAGCTTGCGATATGCTTGCCGAGGGTGCGGCAATCAAGCAGCCGACACTTCTCTTTGAACAGATAGATGACAAACAAATCGAACTGCAAATACAAAAACTTCAAGCGGCAAAGAAAGAGAACGAACTCAATCAGGCAAGCGTTGCTCCGCAAAGCGAAGATATTTCATACGATGACTTTTCCAAAATGGACATAAGGGTAGGTACTATTTTGGAAGCAGAAAAGGTTGCAAAGACAAAGAAACTTCTCAAACTCACTGTCGATACCGGAATAGACAAACGCACAATCGTCAGCGGCATTGCCGAGTATTACAAACCCGAAGAGATAATCGGCAAACAGGTGTCGGTGCTTGTCAATCTTGCACCAAAGAATTTGAAAGGCATAGAGAGCAGGGGAATGATTTTGATGGCAGAAAACCTTGACGGAAGTTTGAGCTTTGTTTCGCCCGACAAGCTCTTGAAGAATGGTTCTGTTGTCAAATAGTCTCCGAAGCACAAAGACGAATTATTGTTTTTTTTCATAATTGAACATGCTTGAGCCGAATGGCAAAAGGCGTTGCTTTTGCTGTTCGGCTTTCTTGTTATCAGATGGTTACATGAGGCTGTTTTGACAAAGCAGAATGGTATTCTGTACGGCAGGAATGACGTTTTGGAAAAATAAAAACGGCATTTTGCTTGCGATGAAACAAAAAAGCAGTATCTTTGCAGCCGCAAAGGTGGAAAGATTTGATTGATTGCAACCACGTGAAAAAATGCTAAAACAACATTTTCTCCAAAAGAATTAAGTCAATTTCAAATTTCCGTTTTGCATATTTAGTAACAACAAAAAAACAAACGCAAAATGGCTTATTTTTTTACATCGGAATCGGTTTCCGAAGGACATCCGGACAAAGTGGCAGACCAAATTTCAGATGCCATATTAGATGAGTTTCTAAAACAGGACGAGCAATCGAAGGTTGCTTGTGAGACATTGGTTACAACAGGCTTGGTGGTGCTGAGCGGAGAGGTCAGAAGCGAGGCTTACGTCGATGTGCAGAAAACTGCACGCGATGTGATACGCAACATAGGTTACACAAAAGGAGAGTACATGTTTGAGGCAAACTCCTGCGGAGTGCTTTCGGCAATTCATGAGCAAAGCCCCGACATCAATCAGGGTGTTGTCAGAGAAAGAGAGGAAGATCAGGGAGCGGGAGATCAGGGAATGATGTTTGGTTACGCTTGCAGCGACACCGAAGACCTCATGCCGCTTTCGTTGCAGCTCTCTCAAATGTTGGTGTATGAGCTTGCACAAATCCGCAAGCAGGCAGAGCAAATGACCTATCTTCGTCCCGATTCAAAAAGTCAGGTAACCATAGAGTACAATGACGACAATACCCCAAAGAGTATTGATGCCATTGTCATATCTACCCAGCACGACGATTTCGACACCGAAGAGAATATGCTCAAACGCATAGAAAAAGACGTAAGAGAAATACTTATTCCGAGAGTTGTGGCAAAGCTGCACAAGAAAGAGTTGAAAGAGCTTTTCGACAAGGAGTATAAGCTGTATGTGAACCCTACCGGCAAGTTCGTTATCGGAGGTCCTCACGGCGATACGGGTCTTACGGGCAGAAAAATCATAGTCGATACTTACGGAGGCAGGGCTGCTCATGGCGGTGGTGCTTTTTCTGGTAAGGATTCTTCAAAGGTCGATAGAAGTGCGGCATACGCTGCAAGACACATTGCCAAAAATATGGTAGCTTCGGGTCTTTGCTCAGAGGCATTGGTGCAGGTGGCATACGCAATCGGAGTTGCAGAACCTGTGGGAGTGTATGTCAATACTTACGGAAGTGCAAAGGCAAAGACGGCAGAGGGAAAACCAATGACAGACGGTGAAATTGCTGCAAAAATCAAAGAGATTTTTGATTTGAGACCATACTCCATAGTCAAGAGACTCGGATTGAAAAACCCTATTTACCTTCCTACCGCAACCTACGGACACTTTGGCAGAACACCATACACTGCCGAGGTTGAAATGACGAGAAACGGCAAAAAGGAAACCAAGCAGGTGGAGTTCTTTACTTGGGAAAAGACAGACTATGTAGATACAATAAAGGTTGCATTTAACCTTTAATACCATTGACAAAGTGGGAGTTTTGTTGCCATTTTGGGACTTTTGGCGGCGAAATTCCCTGCTTTGTCATTCAAAACGCCTATTCTATTTCCTGCCCTCAAAATTGCAAAAATCGGATAAAAATTCTGTATTTCTATCTTCAAAGTGCCAAAATTTGTAATTTCTAATCTGTTGATTTGTATCTTGTTATAAAATAATGTTGCAAAAAAGTGGTTTTTTATTTTGCTCTTTCAGTTTTTTGACATACCTTTGTCGCCGAAATTATAAACCACAAAAAACAGACGATATAGAGCAGAAATTATTACTTCTTTTTTTAGTTTAAGAAATTGTTTAACCAAGGTGATTGGCCGTTTTTGTACAACACCTTCAAAAAAATGTCAGTTTTATGGAACGAAATAAAATGGACGAGAGAAGTGATATGGATTTGCTCAGAGCTTATGCAGAGGGCGAAAGCTCAGCGTTTGAAGTCCTTTACAACAGACACCAGCAGAGGTTGTATAATTATGTGTTCTCCATGGTTAAAGATAAAACTTTGACCGGTGACATAGTGCAAGAGACCTTCATTAAGGCAGACCAAACCCTGCGTGCAGGCGTTTACAGAGACGAAGGCAAGTTTATTCAATGGGTTATGAGGATTGCTCACAACATTGTCATAGATTATTTCCGCAAAAATCAGAAACTGAGACTTGTTTACTCGACAGAGGAAAACGACATCTTCGATTTGGTCGATAGTGTTGATGAATCGGCAGAAACAACCATCATTCGCAAGCAGATACACAGCGATGTGAGAAAGCTGATTAAGAAGCTGCCAGACGAACAGAGAAGAGTGTTGGTCATGAGGCACTATGCAGATATGTCTTTCAAAGAAATAGCAGAAAAAACAGGCGTGAGCATCAACACAGCCTTGGGAAGAATGCGATATGCTTTGATAAACATAAGAAAATTGGCTGAGGAAAACTCGATAGTCTTGACAATGTAACACCCCATAGGCTCAAAAAACTTTTTTGACAGAACAATATCGACACACATAAGGCGTTCTCTTTCAAAATCAATGTCGAATTAAAGGGAACGATATGGAGAATTTTTACTCGCTTTGTAAACAAATCGATATTTGGGAAAAAGATTTGCAGCAAGAAATGGAACAGTTTGAGTTCGTAAAGTCGGACTGCATTGTTGCAACCGATGAAGAAAAGGATTCTACAGGCTTGTTCTATAAGGTGTATAGCAAGAGTTTGAATGGAACAATCGAGGTTTGTCTCAACTGATAAGCTGCTTATTGCCGGTCCTTGCTCGGCAGAGAGCTTGGAACAAGTGCTTTTGACGGCAAAGTCGCTTGATTGTTATCCCGATATGTTTTTTAGAGCAGGGCTATGGAAGCCTCGCACCATGCCTTCTTCGTTTGAGGGTGTGGGAAGCAAGGGGCTTATGTGGCTTAGGGAGGTCAAAAGGCTCTATGGGCTGAAAGTCTGTACCGAGGTGGCAAGCCCCAATCATGTCGAGCAGTGTTTGGACGCCGAAATGGACGCTCTTTGGATTGGAGCAAGAACAACGACCAACCCTTTCTCGGTTCAAGACATTGCCGATGCCTTGTCGGGTACTGATATACCAATCTTTGTAAAAAATCCCCTCAATCCCGATGTCAAGTTGTGGATAGGAGCAGTCGAACGACTTTATCGCAGCGGTTGTCGCAACATTTGTGCCGTTCACAGGGGCTTTTGTCTTGCCGACAACGGAATTTATCGCAACAGTCCTCTGTGGCAGGTGGCAATAGAGTTCAGAAGACTGATGCCTCAGACCAAGTTGATTTGCGACCCGAGCCACATAGCAGGCAGAAGCGAGCTTGTGTTTGATGTTTCTCAGACTGCAATGAACCTTTGCTTTGACGGATTGATGATTGAGGTCCATTCAGATCCGCTGCAAGCCAAAACCGATGCAAAACAACAACTCTCGACTGTTCAGTTGCATGAGCTGTTGAGCCGATTGCAACTGCCACACTCGAACGACAGCCAATCGGCAGAAGATTTGGAGCTGTTGAGAGGCAAAATAGACCAAACAGATGCCGAAATAGTCAGTTTGCTTGCCCAAAGAATGGAAATAGTGAGACAACTTTCCGAGGTGAAACACCGAAACAATATGTCTATATTGCAAATCGACCGATGGAAAGACATTTTGCAATCGAGAATGCAGCAAGCCGACAAATTGCACTTAAACAGCGACTTTGTGAAAGACATTTTTGAGCAGATACACAGAGAATCTGTCGCTTTACAAGACAAAATTGCAAAATCCCACTAAATTTTTTACTTATTCAACTTATTGATAATCAATATGGAGTATAGGTAGTTGCTAAAAAAAACGCCTGAGGGGACTTTTTGAAAGTTTTTTTTTGTACCTTTGCTCGCGGAATTATTCACCTTAAAACATTTTATAAAATGAAATTGAGAAGATTATTTTTAGGAGTAGCCGTAGTTGCATTGATGGCAGCATGTGGCGGAAAGACAGAGACAGCAACTGAAACAGCAGTTGAAACTCCTGCAGTTGAAGAGACAGTTACAACAGAAGAACCTGCAGCAGAAGAACCTGCAGCAGCTCCTGCAGAAAAGAAGTCTGAGACAAAGGCTAACACTCAAACTCAAAAGCAAGAAGACCCTTGCGAAGCAAAGGTAAAGAAGTTTGAGAAGTTTGTTGATACTTTGAAAGCAGCACAAGCTAACAAGGCAAACGGTGCAAAGGCTTTGAAAGAGTTCTCTGACTTGTTGAAGCAAGCTCCTGCTGAAGAGGCAGCTGTTAAAGAATGTGTTCAAAATTCTGATTACAAGACAAGAGTTCAAAATGCAATGATGTCTTGCAAGAAAATTCGTTCACAAAAGTAATTTATTTTAGTTTGTAATTTAGAGAGCAACTTGTTTGAGAACAGGTTGCTCTTTTTTTTGTTGCTTTGCCAAAACTTTCTGTGAGTTTACAACAAGTTTGAGTATCGGCATAAAAAGAGAATATCTGCATTGTCTCACGACAGGCAGATATTCAAAAGTATGAAACGATTATTACTTTAGAATAATAACTTGTGTTCGTAGTAAGTTGTAATCCTTACAGATGAAAGCTCCCTTCTGTTCAGCTACATTGATATTACGCTATTTTCCTTTTCTTATTGTACCGAGATAGTAAGAATTTGTTGTTTTTAACAACTTTTAGAAGAACAGCCGGCTTTCTCGAAGCAGGGCTTTTGAAGAATTGATGCTTTGCTTTCAGGATTTTTGTCTAAATTTGCAAAACGATACAAAACCAATCGGCACTATGATAAAGACAGTAATCGTTTTGGTATTGATGATGTTGTTTTCTTTTTGTTTGCTTGCCCAAAGCGAAGAAAATAAACTCCAATTGCAGTCGGCAAATGCTCAAATCGAAGACACAATCAAGGAAATCAAAACCTCAACAATCTTTCGTAATGGGTTTAATCGCCTTTTTGACGATGTGATTTATCTTTTGGAACGTTCAAAACCCGGCGTTGCAAAACCATTGTATCCGAACAATTCAGTAAGGTTTGAGTCTTCATGGTCGGGATTGGAAGTCGGATACCTAAACTTTGTAAACTTTGGCAACAGACTGCACGACGGATACAAGCTCTCGGGCGGTTGGCGATTTGCATGGAATGTTTTTGATGTTGAAGTGCCTTTTTCGTCTCGTTGCGGACTGCTTACCGGTTTGGGATATTGCTCCGATGTCTTTTTTGCCAAAGATGCAGGCAGCTTTTCACGACATCTGTTTATCGACAGCGATACACGAGAAATTGACACCGCAGCCTTTACCGACTTAAACAGGGCAAAGTTGGTTGTCAGATACCTTACCCTGCCGCTGCTCTTTGAGTTTCAAAGCACAAAGAGGACCTTTCGTTGTCAGTTCGGAGTGATTGTGGGGCTTAATCTTTACTCTCGATTGAAAACTCAGGCTGCAACCGACGACCTTGTATGCGAAACCAAATACAAAGCCTCCGACAAGTTTCAACTCAACCGCATGAAAGCAGATGCAAACCTCCGATTTTCCTACAAGTATTGGCAGTTTTGTTTTGCCTATTCGCTCACACCTTTGTTTGACACAAAAATTCACGACATTGTACAACCATATTCAATAAGTATCAATTTAAGTTTTTGACAACAATGAGAAAAAGTATCTCTTTATTTATTATGTTTGCAACCCTTTCTGTTGCTGTAAATGCCCAAAGAGTTGGTTGCGGTTTGAAATGTTTTGCCGAAAGCGGCAAAGATGCAAAGACTACCTCGATGAAATTTGCCGAACGCTTCTCAATCTGCACAATACAAGGAGTGGAATACATATCTCTTTTGGCAGAAGTTCATCAGGGTGTAACGGAAAGCGACCTTATGAAGATTGGTTGCAAAACCACTTCCCGAAGCGGCAACATTGTCAGCCTCAAAGCAAGGGTCGATTGCATTGATAAGATTATTAGCAGCAGTCTGTTCAAGAGAATTGACACTGCAAAGAAAGTTGGCGGAGTACATTTGGACAAAGCAAACCAAGATGTCAATGCCGATTGGGTCAGAGAGGGTTATGGCGATTTGCCCGAGGGCTATGACGGTACGGGAGTGATAGTAGGTGTTGCCGATTGGGGATTTGACTATACCCACCCTGTGTTTTATGACACGGCAATGAACAACTACCGAATTATTGCCGCATGGGACCAATATCGCAGCAGTCTTGCTCCACCCGAAGGCTTCGATTATGGCTCTTGCATCTATGGACAAGAGAACCTTTTGGCAATCGAGTGCGACACCAACAATATATATGACCTCGGTTTGCACGGAACGCACGTTGCAAGCATAGCTGCAGGAGGCGGAGCAGGAACAAAATACAGGGGAATAGCTCCCGGAGCCGAGTTGTTGGTCTCTTCGTGGCTCTTGGACGAGGGTAATGTGCTTGATGCTTACTCTTGGATGAGGGACGAGGCAAAACGTCAAGGCAAACGCTTGGTGATAAACAACAGCTGGGGACTTTACAGCTTTGGCGAAATGGACGGCACGTCTCTTTTTGACGACTTTGTCTATAATATGTCAGAGCAAGACAGCGTGATTTTTGTTACAAGTGCCGGAAACAACAGAGGAAGTAGCTTCCATATCAAATGCGAGTTTGCAGAAAGCGAAGTTCTTCGCAGTGAAGTACAGTTCAATCTTCCCATACCGGCTTCCGACGACTACTGGGGACAGACGCTCAACTTGGTTGGCGAGACCACCGATATTTTCGGCTCACAAATAGAACTTCACTTCGGACAAGAGGTTTTCTCTACCGACATGATGATGACCACTTCGGACACACCCGTAACATCGGGCTTCTTTCTATATAATGACAACACCGATTCGCTCATCTATCGTCTTACAATCGTTCCTGCAAGCGACGGACACAAGGCACAAATGGAGTGGGAAATACGATTGTCAAACCCAAACACCACAGCCAAGGTCGAGTTGGCTGTAACAGCTCCCTCAGGCATTGTACACGCATGGAATGTTGCCTATCTTACAACAGGGGGAGGCAACTGGGGAATGCCGTTTGTGTGGAAAGGAGTAGGATATGTTGCAGGCGATAGCGAATACTCAATCGGAGAGCCTGCAATCGGCAGAGGAACAATAGCTGTTGCTGCACACAACGGAGTGAAACGCAACTCTACCTCCAATGCCAACATTGCCAACTTCTCGAGCGGAGGACCAAACCTTTGCAGCTACCTCAAACCCGAGGTCTCTGCCCCGGGAGTGTTGATTACTGCAGCCCTTTCTTCCTTCACCACGGCAGAGGCAACCGTCAAACACACGGTCGAATTTAACGGAAAGACATACGGATTTGCCGCCTTTTCGGGAACATCTATGTCATCGCCTGTTGTGAGCGGCATTGTGGCACTTATGTTGCAGGCAAATGGCAACCTCACACCTCAACAAGTGAAAGACATACTTACTTCCACCGCACGCAGCGATATGTTTACCGGAGAAGTACCAAACTTCGATTGGGGATATGGCAAAGTCGATGCATACGAAGCAGTTAAAAGAGCCGTTGCCTTGGTAGGATTGCCAAGTGTGAACCTTGTTTCCGATGTCAAACTCTTTCCAAATCCAGCCAAAGACCACATTCGCATCGACAATCTGCCGCAAGATTGCAAACTACTCACAATATCGGACATTTGCGGCAGAGAAGTCATGAATTGTAATGCTGCAACCAACATGATAAATGTGGAAAAACTCACAAAAGGGCTTTATTTGCTCACTTTGCAATGCAAAGATAAAACATTGACATTCAAATTTGTAAAAGAATAAACAGAAAAGAAAGCAAAAATAATTGCAGCCAAAAGGAGATTTTGTCGCAAAAAATGTCTAATTTTGGCAACTCAAAGAAATAGAAAAACAGATTTTAACTTTTAAAAGATTGATAAGATGAACATTCCTGCAAATGTAAAGTACTCAGAAGACCACGAATGGTTGAGAGTTGAAGGAGAAGAGGCATACATCGGCATATCCGACTATGCACAACACGAATTGGGAGATATTGTCTTCGTTGATGTGGACACTGTTGGCGAGACAATAGAAAGAAACGAAACTTTCGGAACAATAGAGGCAGTAAAGACCGTTTCTGATTTGATGATGCCGGTATCCGGAGAGATATTGGAGTTTAACGAAGCATTGCAAGACAATGCCGCAGCAATCAACAGCGACCCGTATGGCGAAGGTTGGATTGTTAAAATCAAGATGACAAACCCTGCAGAGGCAGACGAGCTTAAAGACGCTGCTGCTTACTCTGCATTTATTGGTTTATAAATTGTATAAATCATAGCATAGAGCTGTTCGGATACTTATTCGGGCAGCTCTTTTTTTGTTCAGATGAAAAAGAACGCCTTTACATCGACGGTATTTTACCTTTGGACGTTGGTGGTGTTTGTCCTGCTTGTTGCTCCTGCCTCTTTGTTTTCCTCAGGGCAAAAGCCTCTTATTCCTTTTCTGCACACCGACAAGATAATCCACTTTGTCATGTTCGGCTTCTTTGCATTCTTTCTCTATTTTTACCTTTTGCAAAAAGGCTTTGAGCAAGGTAGGAAGCTCTCTCTTGTATGCCTGTTATCGGCGGCAGCTTACGGCTTGGCAGGCGAAGTCTTGCAACTGCTTACCGCCTCTTTGCTCGGCAGAAGTTTCTCATGGTGGGATTTTGTTGCAGACACATTGGGAGCGATTGTGGCGACTTTTGTTGCACACAGCCTTTGCAAAAAGTGTAAAACATAGAGAGCCCCATTCTTTGGAAAGCAAATCCCCAAGTCCTTTTCGGCAAAAAGAATTACTTTTGCACCAAATTTTTGATACTCAAAACAGCAAACGGTTGAGATGAAAGACAACGTAATGGAAGTAGCCTCAATGGCAGGAAGAATAATGTTGGAAAACGGAGCCGAAATTGCCCGAGTGGAAGAAGTCATGAGCCGAATTGCCACACACTATGGGACAGACAGCTGCAACTTCTTCGTACTCTCAAACGGCATTTTTACCACCGACAGCAATCATGCAAAGGTTGAGCATATCCCTTTTCACGGTTCGCAGTTTGACAAGGTTGTCGAAGTATGTCGTGTTTCGCGACAAGTCGAACGAGGACAACTCTCCATACAACAATGTGAAGCAAAGTTGCAAGCAATTCGCCGCATGAACGCCCACCCTGCCACAGAGCAAATTTTTGCGTCGGCACTCGGTTCGGCAGGCTTTTGTGCCATTTTTGGTGGAGGAATTGTCGATTGTGCAGTCTCGTTTGTTTGCGGACTGCTCTTGTGGATTTACATCATCGCACTCGGCAATCGTTATATGTCAAAGATAACTTCAAACATTGCAGGAGGAATGTTGGTCAGTCTGCTCTGCATAGTGTGTCATCACCTCAGTATAGGACATTTGGGCAACATCATCACAGGGGCAATCATTCCCCTTGTTCCCGGAGTACCTTTCACCAACGGCATACGAGACCTTGCAAACGAAGACTACATTGCCGGAGCTACACGATTGTTGGACGCACTCATGGTCTTTCTTTGCATAGCTGCAGGAGTGAGTTTTGCGTTCATGCTCGACTATGCCGTAATGGGCGAAATGATACACATTGACGGAATGCACACCGACCCATTCACATCGACTTGGGCTTTTCAGATTGTGGCATCACTTGTAGGCACAGCAGCCTTTGCCGTACTTTTCGGAGTGCCGAGACGATACTATATAGATTGCGGACTATGTGGCATGGCAGGTTGGCTGACCTATATGGTCTTGATGAGACTGTGCGGCAGTTCGGTGGTGATTGCAACCTTTTTTGCGGCGATTGTGGTTGCAGTCTTGTCATACGGCTTTGCCATGTTCAGACGTTGTCCTGTCATAGTCTTTCTTGTGTGCGGCATCTTCCCCTTAGTTCCGGGCGCAGGAGTGTTTTGGACAACCTACAATGTGGTCTCAGACCAACTCTCCTCCGCATTGACAACAGGATTTACCGCACTGAAACTCACCTTCGCCATTGTGTTTGGCATCATCATCTTCATGGAACTGAGAAACCGCCTCAAACACACAGCTTTGAAATAGTAACCAAGCTCACAAGAAAAGTAACTAAGCTCCGCACCCTGCTATGACCTCAAAAATATGTTGGCGTTTTGTTGTGATATATCGGCGATTTGCTCAGATGAAATGCCGATGTATTTTGCTCAAACGAAGTGCTTGTGATTTCACAGGTGCAGACCTACTCTCACAACGAACATATCTGTTCCTATTTTGCCGTTGGAGAACTCTTGATATTCGTTTGCGATAGAGCCAATCATCTCTTCTGCACCCTCAAATGAGGTGAACGAGCCTTTGAGTTCTGTTCTTCCGAGATTATAGTACGACAAACCTACGCTCACACGATTGAGAAAGCATAGTCCTATGCCCAACTGAAAAGCGAAAGTGGCAGCATTGTCAAAGCTGACAGTGCCTGCAAACTGTCGGGTGCTGCCGTCGGAAGCCTTAACCTCAAACACCCTCTGCATATCGCTCACCATTCGGAAGTTTACTCCCATTCCGATTTCTCCATACAACTTTATCGGACCAAGTACCAAAGGAGACAGATTTACCCCTGCCATAATCGGAATATTGTAGTACGATGGGGCAGAAGTCTCAAAGTAGCCGTCCATATTTCCATAGCCTTCCAAGTTGTTTTTAGCCTCGTTTTGCATTCCGTTGTAAAGTAAATCAACAGTCAGCATCGCTTTCAACCTCCTCACAATGGGGATAGGGAAAGAGTATTGGGCTTTTGCACCAATGGCAAAACCGTTTGCAGCCGCTGCCTGCCCCGATCCATAGTCCAAAAATGCATTGCTGCTTTGTGCAAAGCTACCCATAGGCATTGTTCCTCCTATGTGGAGCGAAAAACCATTAGTTTGAGCAGACAAATCAGCAGACAAGAATATCATCACTGCTGTCAAAACACTTAAAATCAATCTTTTCATAATATTGTTCTTTTTTTGTTTGGTGCGTATGAGAGTAAAACGTTATTGTTTTGTGATTATTGCGTTTGTCTGAAAGCAAAGGCTCTTGTGTAAAGGCAGTTTTTTTGCTTGACGAAGCTGCATTTTCGGAAAGCGAAAACAAGCCAAAACAGAACCAAAACAAAGTTTTAACATTTTTTTCTTGGGCAATTAAGTACTTCTCCATACCTTTGCTGTTTCAAATAACACTTTAAAACAACAACAAATGAAGAAGATTTTATTTTTGTTGCTTGCGGCGATAATGTCGCTCTCGCAACTATTGGCACAAACAGTGCCAATCACAATTGGAACGGGTACTTCGACCAGTAATATTGGTCCAATCCCGGGTTATTTTGGTAACCATCGTTCGTTACAGCTGTTTACGGCTGCGGAACTTAACCAACCTTCGGGCTGTGTTATCGATTCCATTGCTCTCGAACTCGGCAGTGTAACTGCAGGCGTCGGAGGAAGAGACGTAAGAATTTACATGAAAGAGGTAACAGAGACAACTCTTGCCTCAACTTATGTTCTCAACACTCTGACTGACGGAGCAGTGTTGGTTTACAGTACCGAAACAGAGGAAATTTGCACAGCAGACACATGGCATACCTTTGCCTTGCAAACGCCTTTTGTCTATTCTGGCAGCGGTAGTTTGATGCTCATATTTGAGGGTGAAGGTTGTGCTGCAAACGGCGGTTGTGCTGTTTACATTAAGTATGGTCCAACAACATCTATGGCATGGACAAAATGTTGGGATACCACAACTCCCGACATGACTTCGCCTATTGCACCCAGCAATACCTACAGAGCAAACACACGCTTCTATGTGTCTGAGATGCCAGAAGACTTCTGCAATACTGTAACCGAATTAGCTGTTTCAAACATTCTGACAGACGGAGCAGATGTTTCTTGGACAAGTGATGCGGTCAGCTTTGAGTATGAGTACAAACTCTCTACCGAAAGCTGGGATTCTGAAAACGTTGTCAGTGGAACAACAACTTCTACAAGTGTTTCATTAAGCGAACTTACTCCTGCAACAACCTACAATTTCAGAGTGAAAGCTATATGCTCCGACGGATTGGAAAGCTATTGGATGCAGTTGAGTTTCCAAACCATTTGCGATGTTTACCAAGTTCCTTTTGAGGAGGGATTTGAAGGAGGATTTGATTTCACATTTGCCGATGGATTTATTGCATCTCCGCTTTGCTGGGCAAATATCAATCCTGCTGCCGATTCATACAAGTGGCAGACTTCTACAACAAACCATTCGGGTTCAAAATCTGCATACTACTATGGTTCAACATATTCGGCCACCACTTCTCAAGATTGGTTGATAACTCCGCAAGTCAATCTTAGCGGAAACGAAAGAATGAACTTCTACGTCAAGAAAGTCGGTGCGTCAAATCCTATAGGAATTAACATCTATGCTTACGATGCTTCTTCGGAAGATATTTCGAGCGCAGCCGATGTGGCATCGTTTGTTTTGATTGACTCTGTGCCTTCTGCTACTTTGACAACAACCGATTGGTACGAATATGAGTTAAATCTTTCTGATTGGGGCGGAACTTATCGTTTTGCGTTAGTGCCATACGCAGGTGCGGGTGGCTTGTATGTAGATGATTTCTCAATCACCGAATTGCCTGAGTGTATTCGTCCTGTTATGTCGAGCGTAGCTTCTTCTGAGATTACCGCAAACGAAGCAACAATCTCTTGGAGCGACGAAAACAACTCTCAATGGATTGTATATTACAAACCTGCAGCCGCAACCGAATGGGCAAGTGAAACCGCAAGTTCGACCGAAGTTACCTTGACCGATTTGATTCCGGGAACTCTATACAATGCTTACGTTGTTGCAGTTTGTGGTGATGAAGAAACAGACCCTACTTACACCATTTCATTTGTTACCCTTTGTGATGTAATATCTGAGTTCCCTTGGATAGAGGGATTTGAGAGTACTTGGAACAGTCAGAACCTAATGAGCAACACAATCGCAGCTCCGTTCTGCTGGTACAACATCAATGCAGGAGGTTCGACATACTATTGGAAGACCACTACAACCGCATACGAGGGAAGCAATGCTGCTTATATGTATGGTTATTCCGGTTCTTCCACTTCTTCTTCATACAAGAACGATGACTGGTTCATTACTCCTGTGTTTGAATTGACAGGAAGTGAAGTTTTGTCATTCTATACCAAGAAGTCCTCATCGTCTTACACTCCTGAGTTGAGAATTTATGCCTTCTCTTTGGAAAATGGAGACATCAGCTCGGCAGCCGACACAGCTTCTTTCTTTGCAATAGATTCTTTGGCAGACTTGACAGCAGACTATGCAGAAAGAGAAGTATCTCTCGAAAGCCTTGTGGGTCAATATCGTTTGGCATTTGTAAGAAACAAGACTTACGCAAACGGAAGTGTATATATAGACAATGTATCGGTGAAAGCGGCACCTCCTTGCCAGCGTCCGTCAGACTTGGTTGTTTCGGTAAGAACCGACAGCGAGATAAGCGTCTCTTGGACTGAAGTTGAGGGAGCTTCTTCTTACAATGTATATTACAGAACAGACGATGACGAACCTTGGACCATTGTCAATGCTGCTTCAAACGAATATACCATCACCGAACTTACTTCTGCAACGGAATACACCATAGATGTAACCGCTATTTGTTCGGACGGAACGGAAACAGGATTTACCTTTGCCCCATCGGTGGTAACTGCAACGCTTTGCGCCCCTTATCCTGTTCCTTTCACAGAAGACTTTACAACCTTCCCTTCAACAACATCCATAACCTCTTGCTGGCAAAAGGCAAAGGGATTTACCAATGAGGCATTGGTTTATGGTTCATCTTCTTGGGGGTCTCAAACCAAAGAAGGCATATTGCTTGGTTCTCAGCATGCCAAGATAAATATTTTCAAAACCACTGCAACAGGTACAGACAAGAAAGAATGGTTGATAACGCCTACAATAGACTTGGGTGATGGTTCGACAGAGTATGACTTGAAGTTCTCTTTCGCATTCACCAAATACAATAGTACAGATGCTCCTGTTGGTTGTGTGGGACAAAAGTTCATGGCTTTAATATCCCAAGACGGAGGAGCTACATGGGACAGCATCAATAATTTGACATGGGAGCCTGCTTTTGAGGGTCAGGAAACCAACGACCTTTCTTCTGTATCGACAAGCGGACAGATAGTAAAGGTAAACTTGACCGAGCTTGGTTACACAGGTAACATACGTGTCGGCTTCTACGCTTACCAAACACAATATGTTGCAGGACAAGACAATGACTTGCACATAGACGACGTACAGATTATAGAGCATGTCGAATGTCCTGATTTATTGACAGTGGACGTCAATGCAGTAACAACAACTTCCGTTGCTTTGGACTGGGACAACACGGTAGATACGGGAGACGGTTGGACAATTCTTTATACCGAGGGAACAACAATCACTTCCGACACCGAAGACGCTCAAACCGTGAATGTACCTAACGGAACAGAACTTCCATACGTTTTGGAAGGTCTTACCCCTGGAACGACTTACTCATTCATAGTTTCGTATGATTGTGGCGGAGCGTGGACAACCCCTTCGACCATAACCCTTCCGGCATCGGCTGCAGAAGTGCCTTATACCTGCGACTTTGAGGACGAAGAGGAGAACGCTTCTTGGACACTTATCAACGGAACAGCTGCAACCAAGTGGTTCATTGGAGCAGAAACAGCAAGCCCTGAGAACAACAAGCTATACGTTTCTTCCGACAACGGAGCTACTTTGTCATACGAAGTGAGCGGAACAAAGACGCTGTATGCCATAAGAACCATTGCCTTTGACGAAGCACCTCTTTACAGAATTACTTTCGACTATAAGGGCGGTGGAGAAAGCTGTTGTGACTTTGTGAAAGTAGGTTTGTGGGGCTTGGATCAAACCTTTGAGGCAGGCACTACATTGCCGAGCTGGGTAGATGCAACTGCTGTACAAGCAGGATTTACATACACAGGAGGAGTAGCCAAGTTTAACAAAACAGAGGGTGAAGTCCTTCAAGGCGAAATCTACGTTGATGGAGCTACGGTAAACAACACCATACAACAACTCGTATTTGCATGGCGTCAAGACGGTAGCGTCGGAGACGGAATGGGAGTACAGATAGACAATATCTCCATTACTTCTATCAACTGTGCCACACCGGCTTCGTTTGCTCTTGCAGAAGACGGAAGAGGAACCAACTCTTTGACCTTTGACATCGAAGACGAGAACGGTAGCGAATGGGAAATCCAATACAAGCCATACGAAGACGAACAATGGCAGTCGTTCTTCACAACCAACTTGACAGGAAACACAATCGACGACCTTCTTTCGGGAACGATGTACAAGGTGAGACTTCGTGCAATATGCGGAGAAGACAGTTCGATGTTCATTCCTGCAACAACCACCGGTTATGTGCTTTACTCAACAGCATGTGAAAACATTACAGTTACCGAAGACGCTCCATTTGTTGAAAACTTTGATGCACCAACATGGTTCCGCAGCGGCAACATTACCTCGAGCGATGTTTATGCACCAATGTGTTGGTTGAATATCAATGGTAAGCATTCTTTATACAAATGGAACCACAACACAACCACGGCATCTTCTTACAACGGTTCGGCAGGACACTTGTATATGTATAACTCTACATCTGTTGCAGCCGACACCACTTCCGATTGGTTCATCACTCCGATATTTGATTTGGCAGGAACAGAGACTTTGTCCTTCTTTGCAAAGAAAGGAACAGTTGATGAAACCTTGAAGATAATGTACTACAGTGTTGATGAGAACGGAGACATGACTTCGAGAGCCGACACTGCAAACTTCCAACTTTTGCAAACCCTTACAATCAACTCTTCAGACTATATTCCTTATGATATTCAGTTGTCAGACTTGGTAGGTCAATATCGTTTGGCGTTCTATGCTTCTGCACCGGGCAACTATCTGAGAATAGATGAAGTCATGGTACACATATCAGATTGTTCAAGACCTCAGGCAGATGATTTCTCTGTTGTGGCAACCGGAACGACAGCAACCGTAACCATAACCGACGAAAGCAACTCTGCTTGGATAATCTACTACAAGGCAGAGAGCGAAAGCGACTACACCGCAGTACCTACAACATCTCAGGAGACTCAATTAACAGACCTTACTGCCACAACAACATACAACATATACATTGTGGGTGATTGTGGAACTACTCAATCTGCTCCTTCAAGCAGTAAGACTTTCAGAACAAGATGCTTTGACGAGGCAATTTCCGAGTTCCCTTACACCGAAGGATTTGAAAGCGGTTTGGATTGCTGGGACGTTACATACACCTCAACAAACACAAACACATATCAATGGACAGCTGTTACAACAGGAACATCGCCTACTTGTACTCCTCACGGCGGAGCAAATATGGCAAAATACCAAAGTTTCAATGCTTCTGCAGGAAGTACCTCGACAATGATTTCTCCGCTAATGGACTTCCCTCAAAATATGACAATGAAGTTCTGGATGTATAGAACAACATCTTACGCATCAGACAACGACCATGTGGAGGTTTATGTCAATAGTTTGCCAACCACCGAGGGAGCAACACTTTTGACAACCGTACAGTTGAATGGTCCTGCCGCCGCATGGGAAGAGCAAGAACTTCAAATCACAGAAGACAATATAGGAGAACAATATATTATCTTCAAAGCGATTTCGGGCTTTGGTGGAAACATCTATATTGATGACATAACAATAGATGCTGCTGCCAACTGTACAAGACCTGATGCAGCTTCTGTTGCAGCTTCCGCCATTACGGCAAACACGGCAACCATTTCTTGGACAGACAACAACGAAGACCACTTTGCATGGAATGTATATTACAGAGTTGCAGGAAGCGAAGAAGATTACTCTGTTGCCCCTGCAAGTGAGCAAACGGTCGAATTGACCGATCTTGACCCTACTACAACGTATGAAGTTTATGTAACTACCGATTGTGGAAGCGAAGAATCAGATGCAACCTATTCAATCAACTTCACAACAAACCTTGTAAGTGTTGAACTTCCTTACACTTGCGACTTTGGCGAAGAGGGAAGCAATGGTTGGTTGTTGAAGAATGGTACTTGCACAAATAAATGGTATGTTGCAAACGGACAGATGTTCATCTCACAAGACAACGGAGTAACTGCAGGATATAGCACATCTTCTACAAGCATTGTAGTTGCAGAAAAGTTGTTTGACACAGGTGAAAGCGACTCTTTGACAATCAGCTTCGACTTGACCATTGGAGGAGAAAGTACATGGGATTACTTGAAAGTATATTGGGTTGATGCCGACACCAATTACATAGCAGCAACATCAACATCGACTTATTATGCTGACAAAGCATACTCAAACAATGTTTTGTTCACTAACCATTCAACCTACTACTTCTTGAACTTGCTATCGGGAACTCAGAATTTCTCTGTTACAATCCCTAATGTTGCAAACTCAATGAAGAAGTTGGTGTTTGTTTGGAAGAATGATAGTTCATCGGGTGCTCAGCCGGGAGCTGTTATCGACAATGTTTTGATACAACAAGTTTGGGCAGGCGAACCTCCTCAGCCTTGTGATGCTCCTACCGCTTTGGCAGTAAACAACATCACACAAACATCTGCAGACTTCTCTTGGACTGGAACTGCAACAAGCTACGAAGTTCGTTTGAACGAAAACGCAGCCGAAACAGTTACCACAACAAGCAAGTCGTTTACCGACCTTACTGCAAACACAACCTACACTGCATACGTAAGAGCCGTTTGTGAGAATGATAACTCAGAATGGGTAAGCACCACATTCACAACTCTTGAAGCAGAACCTGTGATAGTACCTCCAACAGTTACCACCCTTGCAGCAACAGGTGTTACTCACAACTCTGCAA